>SNQX01000120.1_pt1 | contig 28246 bp, 22 predicted proteins | sample 2580501 | NCBI WGS metagenome assembly SNQX01 (sample SAMN10953784, study PRJNA522744) | food fermentation metagenome | isolation source: 48-hour incubation of native-enriched microbial consortia from nixtamalized... | place: Mexico | collected 2017-09-24 | reverse complement strand
ATCCAAAACTTTTTTCAGGAGTTTATGGAGGCGTTTTTCCCGGATGTGTCAGCGGATCTCGACTACCGCCGGGTGCGGTTTTTGTCGCAGGAACAGTTTACGGACTTTCCGGGCGGTGAGCAAAAACGGGTTGACATCCTTGCCGAAACAAAGGTAAAAGGGAAAGACACGGTGATTCTCATCCATGTAGATCCGCAGTTGTATTACGAGAAGCCTTTTCCTGAACGCATGTTTCGTTATTACATGATGATCAGTCTCCGGCACCGGAAACCGGTATTGCCGATTGCCGTTTTCAGTTATGAGGAGAAAACAGAAACCCCTGATACGTACACCTTTGCGTTCCACAACATTGAAATTCTTCGTTTTCACTATTTATCCATTCATCTGATGAAACAAAATTGGAGAAATTATATCCGGAGCGACAACCCTGTTGCTGCGGCATTATTAAGCAAAATGGGGTACACAGAAAAAGAACGGGTGCAGGTCAAACTGGAGTTTCTGCGGATGCTGGCCCGGATGGAACTCGGCCCTGCAAAAATGAGGCTGTTACACGGTTTCTTTGATTATTATTTAAAATTAAACGAAAAAGAGGAGGCGGAAGTAATGGAAAACATTAAAATGCTGGATCCGGACGAAGCAGAGCAAGTATTGAAATTGCCGAATTCTTACTTTGACCGCGGGTATAAGAAGGGGAAAGAGGAAGGCAGAGAAGAAGGAATTGAAATAGGAGTAGAGAAGGGAAGAGAAGAAGAGAGAAAAGAAATGTTACAAACGATTCCAATTGCCATCAAAATGTTGCAGGCGGGTATGGAGCTTCAATTAATTGTAGAAAAAACAGGCCTGACCCAGACAGAAGTGGAAAAAATAAAACAGCAACTGGAGCATTCATAAGATGGAAGTCAGACTGCCTGGTGTGGATGGAAAAGAAGTTGTTTTAGACTTGCCGAACTATTATTATGACCTCGGGTATAAAAAAGGATTTAAAGAGGGATTTAAAGAAGGATTTAAAGAAGGAGTAAAGGAGAGAAGAGAAGAAGAAAGAACACGATTGATTATCAACTTGCTAAAAAATCAAGTGGATGTGAAGGCCATCGTCCAAGCATCCGGCTTGAGTGAGGACGAGATCATGAAAATCAACAGGGAGAACAATTGGTAAGAACACCATTGTACTTCAAAACCGCCAGCCTGCAGCAGGCGGTTTTGAAGTACGCTCGTTTGCCTGTACAAGGAATTCTCCGCCATGCTGCTGAATAAAGAATAAAGCTTTACACGAATGGGGGATGTTGATGCAAACTGCTTTTATTGCGGGCCATGCGAAGCTTCCGTCCGGGATGGCGGCCCAAAATATTTATGATACTTTGACGATAACGGCGGAAATTGAGATGAGGTACGGTGTCATTCTCGATGTCTCCTGTACACTGGCTACGGAGCACGGAAGGAAATTTATTTCCCATCTGCTTAGGGGTTACAGCTTAAATGATGGCATTGAGGAACCATTGAAGCAACTGCAGGAATTTTACTTAGGCAAAGCTTCAAATGCCTTAATTTCTGCTTTTAAAGATTTGTATAAACAGTATCGTCTCGTATTGAAAACAAAACAGGGGGAATAGCCCCCTATCCAAATCGTGCTTTCACCATATTCTGAGCGTTTTAGCCAAACTTTATAGGTAAGGTTTTTATAGAAAATGAGAAAAAGCTTTGCACTCGAAAGCCATTTTTGCAGATATCCTTTCTATGGATGGCAAACATTGCAGCACTTGCTGAATGAGCCGGAAAAAAGCCACAACGGATTCGGCCAGCAAGACTGTTGCCGCTTATGACGTCGTTAAAAATTTCTATGCCGAGGCCACCGGTATTTCATTATAGAGGCTGTGCCGTTACGATTCCTCCGCACCGCTTTCTGTAAACGGCCAGGCCGGCAGCATTTTGCTGAGCGGTTTGTCCGTACGATAACCGAGGACGTATTCTGCCTGCATGATCGTGTGAATTTCGCGGGTGCCTTCGTAAATGACCGGTGCCTTCGAGTTGCGCAAGTAGCGTTCAACCGGGTATTCGCTTGAGTAGCCGTACGCGCCATGAATTTGGACGGCATCGTTGGCGGCTTCATTGGCGAAGTCGCACGCTTGCCATTTGGCGAGCGAGGTTTCGCGGGTGTTGCGCTTCCCTTGGTTTTTCAGTTCGCCAGCGCGGAAAACGAGGAGACGGCTCATTTGGTAGCCTGCTTCCATTTTCGCAATCATTTGCTGGACAAGCTGGTGTTTGCCAATTTCATGCCCGAATGTTTTCCGCTCATGGCAGTATTTGACGCTTGCTTCAAGGCAGGCCTGGATTAACCCGCACGCGCCGGCTGCCACGGTAAAGCGGCCATTGTCGAGCGCCGACATGGCAATTTTGAACCCTTCGCCTTCTTCTCCAAGCAGGTTTTCTTTTGGCACCCGCACATTGTCAAAGAACAGTTCCCCGGTGTTTCCGGCTCGGATCCCGAGTTTGCCTTTAATGGCTTTTGAAGAAAAACCTGGCATTGTACGCTCCACGATAAATGCGGAAATGCCGTGATGCTTTTTCGCTTTATCAGTGTAAGCAAATACGAGAAAATGGTCCGCGACATCGCAAAGCGAGATCCATGTTTTCTGCCCGTTTAAGATATAAAAGTCCCCGTCTTTTTCGGCCGTTGTGCCAATGCCGGCAACATCCGAGCCCGCGCCAGGTTCCGTGAGGCCGAATGCCCCGATTTTCTCGCCTTTTGCCTGCGGGACAAGGTATTTCTGCTTTTGTGCCTCTGTTCCCCACTGCAAAAGGGTCAGGCTGTTTAAGCCAGTGTGGACGCTCACGGCCGTTCGGAAGGCGGTATCCCCCCGCTCGAGTTCTTCGCAAACAATCGCGAGCGCGTTATAGTCCATGCCGCTTCCGCCATATTTCTCCGGGATGCAGACCCCCATCAGGCCGAGATCCGCCAGCTTTTTCAACAGGCTTGTTTCAAAATGGTGGTTTTCATCCCATTCGCGAATAAAAGGCATAATCTCTTTATCTACAAAATTCCGTACGGTTTTCTTTAAAAGTTCCTGTTCTTCCGTCAGTTCAAAATGCATGATTTCATTCCTCCTTGTACGCTTCAATTTCTTCTTGTGAAAATCCGATTCTGCGTAAAATCTCTTCTGTGTGCTCTCCCGGCATGGGCGGGTGTTGCACGTACCGGACAGGGGTTTCAGATAGTTTCAACGGGCTTGCAACAAGTTTGATTTCCCCGGCAATCGGGTGCTCCATTTTAATCAACATTTCCCTTGCCTCAAGCTGCGGATCGGCCGCCACCTGCTCGAGGTTTTGGATTGGACCGCACGGAATTTTCCGCTTCTCCAATGCTTCCCGCCAAAAGGAAACCGGTCGGGTTCGAAAAACTTTTTCCAAAATCGGGATCAATGTCTCACGGTTTTCTACCCGTTTCGGATTTGTCGCGAATCTTTCATCCGATGCAAGTTGCCCCAGGTCGAGCAATTCACAAAGCGTCTGAAACTGGCGGTCGTTTCCAACGGCGATCGCAATCTCCCCGTCGCTCGTTTGAAAAGATTGATAGGGAACAATATTGGGATGCCGGTTGCCTAGCCGTCCGGGAATGTTACCCGACATAAGAAAGTTGCTGGCAATATTAACAAGGGCCGTTGTAGCTGAATCGTAAAGCGAAAGGTCGATTTTCTGCCCTTTCCCCGTATGCTCCCTTGCCAAAAGGGCAGCCTCTATGCCGATGCAGGCGTAAAGCCCTGTTAAAACATCGGTAATGGCGACGCCTGTCTTCAGCGGCGGCCCGTTTTCTTCGCCTGTGATGCTCATCAGCCCGCTCATCGCCTGGATGATAAAATCGTAGCCGGGCAAATCTTTGTACGGGCCGGTTTCCCCGAACCCCGTAATCGAACAGTAGATGAGCCGCGGGTTGAGTGTCCGGAGCGTTTCGTATCCAAGCCCAAGTCGCTCCATCGTACCGGTTTTAAAATTATGGATGACAACATCGCTATTTTTCGCCAGCCTGCGAATGATTTCTTTTCCGCTTTCACGCTTTAAATCTAGCGTAATGCTTTTTTTATTTCGGTTGGTGCACAAATAGTAAGCGCTTACGTTTTGCTGAAACGGTGGTCCCCATCCCCGTGTTTCGTCACTGCCGCCGGGTGCTTCGACTTTGATCACCTCTGCACCGAGATCGCCAAGGATCATCGTGCAGAAAGGCCCGGCCAGCACTCTTGTTAAATCAAGCACTTTTATCCCGGACAATGCGGATTTCAACTTATCCACTCCTTTCAAAAAGTAGAAAAAGCCAGCATTGCATCCATGAGGCACGGATAAAATGACTGGCTTTTTCTGCCGGACAGCTTATCTTGCGGGATAAGCAGGCAGAATAAACAGTTATGTCTTTCTTTAATTGGGGCTTGCTGAATAAGCAAAGTTCCTCGATTTGGCAAGGCTGCTAACAGCTTTGGCAACCATTTAAATGCAAAGGTTTTACCACAGATCCAGGGAAATGCTTGCACTCGAAACCCGATTCAACGTATGGAGAAGATGAAATCTCCCCTTTTCGCAAAAGGATTCTTCTAAATTTTTGAGACAGAGCTTGCAGACAAATTGGGTACAAACTTAGAATCGGATTCGTTCAGCAAGCCCTAATTGGATTACCCCCGGCTGGCTTTGTTCACGCATTCCGGGAAGGTAACATCGCACAAAGCTTGGCGGATGTTATGTATATAGGATAATCCAATCCAGCGAAATTGTAAATCGTTTTTGAATATTTTTATTAGAAAATCAAAACAAACAGTCAGATTGGCCATGCTGATAGCGGCGGCCTATCCATACAGTCCTAAAGTGCATTCGCATAGCGCGTGATCGTTTCGGATTTCATTCTTATCCAATGTAGGTTGAATGCCAATATCCGGAAAAACTTGATTGTTTTATTTTTGACCGCGGAATTGGGGAATGTTAAATTATAGGAAAATGGTTGTTCAGGAGGGATTTTCATGGATGGGAACAAAAAACAGATCCGGCTGGCAAGAAGGCCTGTTGGAACGCCAACAATGGAGGATTTCGCTTTTACCGAAGCGCCAATTGGCACACCAGGTGAAGGCGAAGTGCTAATTCGAAATGTATATATTTCCGTTGATCCGTACTTAAGGGGAAGAATGGAAGATGTGAAATCGTATATCCCGCCTTTTCAGCTGAATGATGTCATTGTAAGCGGCGTGATCGGACAGGTTGTCGCATCGCAGTCCGCCCAATTTAAAAAGGGCGACATCGTGATCGGCACGCTTGGTTGGGAAACGTATTCTATTGCGCATGAAAAAACGATCCGGAAGCTGGATCCCGATCTTGCACCCATAACGACCCATCTTGGCATTATTGGAATGACCGGGCTCACTGCGTATTTCGGTCTGCTCGATATTGGGAAGCCGAAAGCAGGTGAGACAGTGGTTGTATCGGGTGCTGCAGGGGCGGTTGGCTCCACTGTCGGCCAGATCGCAAAAATCAAAGGAGCGCGTGCTGTTGGAATTGCCGGATCTGAGGGAAAATGCCGCTATCTGACAGAAACGTTAGGGTTTGATGCAGCCATTAATTATAAAACGGAAAATGTCAGAAAGGCACTTAAGGAAGCATGCCCTGACGGTGTTGATGTCTATTTTGACAATGTCGGCGGTGAAATTTCCGACGCGGTCTTCCCGCTGTTGAACGATTTTGCGCGCATTCCGGTATGCGGTGCCATATCCGCTTACAATAAAACAGAGCCGGATGTCGGGCCGCGTGTACAGCAATATTTAATCAAAACGAGTTCGCTGATGCAAGGTTTTACAGTTGGCCATTACAGTTCCCGCTTTAAAGAAGCCGGCGCCCAGCTTGCTGCCTGGTTGAACGAAGGCAAATTAAAATATGAAGAAACGATAACAGAAGGTTTTGATTCGATCATTGACGCTTTTCTCGATTTGTTTAAAGGAAAAAATATCGGAAAGCAGCTGGTGAAAATCAGCGAATTTGAATAATGTAGAAAGAAACAATCATCATTGGTGTATGGCTGCACCAGTCGGGACATAACGATGCATTGATTAGGTATGGGTCGAGGATCGAGGCTGCCATACTTGACAACAAGTTATGTCCTTCTTTTGTGCATTCACCCAGCTATATGGAATTTCACAATAAGGCCGGGCATTGTTCTTGCTTCTTTTATATAGAAGAATTCCTGATTATGCTGTAAAGTCGGCCAAAAATTTGGACCGTGGCTGAATCCGCGTTTATAAACCGGAGTGTAATGAGAGAAAGGCAGAGCAAGATGTCTTTTCCCCAACGCTTTCTGTTTCCCGCGTGTTTCTGGAATCTAACAGATGTTCAAAAAGGCTAAAAGCACAATGAAAAACCGAACAGGTCTCATGCAAATCTTCCTTTTTATTGGCGGAGTTTTCATGATTTCACCACAAGAATCCGGCTGTGCGGAGGGAAAATCGTCAAATATCTTTACCTTGCACACGCCTGGTGATTCCGGTATGATAGGGGCACAATGGTGTCGGCGCAGGGGGATATAAATTTGAGAGAACTGCTAACTAACCGGTTTGTCCGGATGATCTTTTTATCGGAACTATTTTTGCAAGCCGGGATCTGGGTACGGAATTTTGCCGTCCTGTTGTTTGTTACAGATAAAACGAACGGAAATCCGCTTGCGGTATCAATGATTTCAGTGGCAGATTATTTGCCCATTTTCATCTTTAGTTTTATCGGCGGGGCATATGCGGATCGCTGGCAGCCAAAGAAAACGATGATCTGGTGCGATTTGCTGAGTGCCACCTCGGTTTTTGTCGTGATCGGGGCGCTTATATTTGGTTCGTGGCAGGTGATCTTTTTTGCCATGCTCGTTTCTTCCACTTTATCGCAGTTTTCACAGCCGTCAGGTTTAAAGCTGTTTAAAATACATCTGGAAGAACGCCTGATTCAGCAGGGGATGGCGGTCTACCAGACGATTTATGCCGTGTTCATGATTTTTGGCCCTGTGATCGGCACGTTTGCTTATCAAAGGTTAGGCATTGATCTTTCGATAACCATTACCGGCGTAGCTTTCCTGCTCTCCGCAGCGGCCTTGTCTTTTATTCCGCGCGATGAAAAGGTAAAAAAAGCTGAAAATGCGACAAATATTTTCCAGGAAATGAAAAGCGGGGTTCGTTATGTGCTTGCAAAAAAGGAACTCAAGCTGCTTGGCTGCGGATTTCTTACTGCCGGGCTCGGCGTTGGTCTCATTCAGCCGATGAACATTTTTCTTGTAACCGATCGCCTCGGCCTGCCGAAAGAATACCTCCAGTGGCTCGTAATGGTAAACGGGATCGGCATGATTGCAGGCGGCGCGTTTTCAATGTTTTTTTCGAGATCCGTCTCCCCGCTTAAATTGCTCTTTACCGGGTTGCTCGCGAATGCCCTCGGGCTTGCGGTGATCGGCGCGTCAACTTCTCTTTGGCTGACCCTTGCTGCGGAGCTGGTTTCCGGCCTGTTCTTGCCAAGCATTCAAATCGGGATCAGCACGATGGTTTTACAAAATACGGAAGCGGACTATATTGGCAGGGTGAACGGCACGCTTTACCCGCTTTTCACGGGGGCAATGGTGATCACGATGAGCCTTGCCGGCCTGGTGAAAACATGGCTGTCAGTGACGGCTGTTTTTGAAATTGCGGCGTTATTTTTTATCCTCGGCCTCTGCTTTGCCTTCCCGTTAATGAAAGAACGATCACATGCGAGGTGAAGTCTTTGCGGGATGGGCAAGAGGCGAATAGTTTTTCAAAAAAGTTTTCCAAAAGAGGATGCTTCGAAACGGCGGAAGCACCCTTTTTCGTATATCATTCTGTAAAATATGGATGGACAGCTTCTTTTAAACAGGGCAGTGAAAGGGGAATAGAAGCTTTGATTTCGAATCGGCAAAAACAAATATTATGGTTGTTACAAAAGTCGGCAGGCCCTCTGAATGCGAAGGCCATCGGTGAACGGCTGGGCATTAGCGACCGGACGGTAAGGGAGGAAATTCGGCAAATTCAACAGAAGAGCGATGCGCTTGGCGTAAAATTGAAAGTGCTCAGGGGAAAGGGATATCTCCTTGAAAAAGTGGACGATCGTCGTTTGCTTCAGTTAGAGGAAAACGGGCTTTTTGCAGAACAGGAGGAAAGGGTCAAGTACATTTTAAAGCGTTTGCTGCTGGAAAAAGATTATGTGAGGCTGGAAGATTTGGAAGCAGACCTATATGTTTCAAAGTCGACACTTCATACTGATTTGAAAAAGGTAAGAAAAATATTAAAAAAGTACGACTTAACTCTGGCTAACCGTCCGCATTACGGAACAAAAGTGGAGGGCGGTGAATTCAAAAAAAGGCTGTGCCTGGCGGATTCCATTTTTGGCTGGCAAAATAAGCCGGGTCAACAAAATACCCCGTTCAATCAGGATTTATTCCAAAAAGTAAAGCAAATCTTGATTCGCATTATTTCCAAATACCGGATACGCTTTTCCGATATAGAATTGCAAAATTTGGCAACCCATATTACCCTTGCATGCAAGAGAATCGAGGACGGGTTCACGATTGAGCCGTTGCCATTTCACTTTAAAGAATCCTACACTTTTGAAAGGAAAGTGGCAAAGGAAATTACCGGGGAAGTGGAAAAATCGGTCGGTATCCCGTTTCCCCCTGCAGAAATAGACTATATTCTCGTCCATTTACTGGGGACAAAACTGATTTCCAAGCATGTAGCGCGGCAAGTATCCGATGAGATTGATGATATTGTTAACGCCATCCTCCATAAACTAAAAACTCAGTTTCGTTGGGATTTTAGCAATGACAAGGAATTCAGAAACGGGCTGACATTGCATCTGCACACATCTTTGAATCGGATGAAATATAAGATGCATATCCGGAACCCATTGCTGAATGAAATGAAAACCAAGTTTCCCATCGCCTTTGAAGGGGCAGTCGCTGCCGGCGAGTGCATTGAAGCGGTTATCCATAAAAAGGTGAATGAGGACGAAATCAGTTATCTTGCCATTCATATTGCCATCGCGCTTGAGCGAATGAGAAAGAAGAAGCGTGTTCTTGTTGTGTGCGCGACAGGGTTGGGCAGCGCCAAAATTTTGTCCTATCAGCTGGAAAACAGATTTGCAAATGAGATGGAGATTGTGGACACGATCAGCTATTACACTCTCTCTGATTATGATTTGTCACGGGTAGACCTGATTGTCAGCACGATCATGATTCCCGATCATTTAGAAGTGCCTGTTGTGGTGGTCAGTCACTTTTTGGAAGAGAATGATGCTATCCACATCCAACGGGAAATCGGCCGTCTGAAAGGGAATGTGCAGAAATATATGGCGCCTTCCAAAATATTTATCCATCAGGAGCTGGACAGCAAGGAGAAAGTCATTCAATTTTTATGCAAAAAACTGGTTGAACAGCATGCCGTGCCGGAAAATTATGCAACACTTGTTTTGAAAAGGGAAGCGATTGCATCGACTGCTTTTGGCAACCTGGTCGCAGTCCCGCATCCGCTTGAACCGGTTACCCACCGCACCTTTTGGACAATTTGTACACTTGCCCGGCCGATTCAGTGGGATGAAGACAAAAAAGTGCAGTTGGTTTGTTTGCTTAATGTCGGAAAAGAAGGCGGCAATCTGAATGCGATGTATAAGTATTTAACCGGGATCGTCCAAAACAAAGCAGCCGTTCAGAAGATCATCAAAAGCAACACAGTGGAAGAGTTGATACAATGCATGGAGGCGGGCTGATTGCTTTTTGCAATTGGCTTTTTTGTTTGATTTTTTCCACTTGCAAGCGGAAAAAAACCGGAATAAAAGTAAAACTTTTTCAAATTATAATGAAAGTGTCAAGAAAAGACAGGAGGAGAGCATCATGGGAGACGAAAAAATCCGGATCTTATTGGTTTGCTCGGCAGGCATGAGCACCAGCCTGCTGATGGAAAAAATGCAAAATTCCGCCCGGGACCGGGGGATCAACGCAGAAGTAATGGCCATGTCCTCAACGGAAGCGGATAAATTTTTGACAAAGGAACATGTGGATGTGCTGCTTTTGGGCCCGCAAGTCCGTTATATGAAAAAGAAATATGAAAAAACGCTGGCAAAAACGGATATTCCTTTGGCCGTCATTGACATGAAAGACTACGGAAAAATGAATGGCGAAAAAGTACTGGATGCTGCGTTGCAACTTGTAAACGCCGGCAAATAAGGAAGGGGGTGTGCAATTTGGAAGAACCGCAAACAATGGATGTCGTCATGGATTTGATTGTTCACAGCGGCAATGCCAAAAGCATTGGGATGGAGGCGCTGGACGCTTCGAAGCAAGGGGACTTTCCGATGGCCCGGCAAAAGCTGGAAGAGGCGGATCAGGAATTACTGGTGGCCCACCAGGCTCAGACCAATCTTTTAAAACAGGAAGCATCCGGCCAAACGATTTTCGTATCACTTCTTATGGTACACGGGCAGGATCATTTGATGAATGCCATTACTTTTTTAGATCTGGCAAGGGAATTGGTAGAAGTCTATCAAAATATGAAGGTCACGACAAAAGGGTAACTGCAGCCATTTACAGAGAGGAGCGTGTGCCATTTGGGACAAATCGGTATTTCTATTTATCCGTCGCGCAGCCGTTTTGAAGAGGACAAAGCTTATTTGGATCTGGCAAAGAAATACGATTTTACAAGAATTTTTGCAAGTTTGCTGGAAATTCAGGGGAATAAGGAAGAAGTTATTCAGAAATTTAAAAATATTATCCACTATGGAAACGCAATCGGTATGGAGACGATACTCGATATCAATCCGGGTTTGTTTGAACAATTGGGGATCCGTTACGATGATCTCGGCTTTTTTAAAGATCTTGGGGCATCCGGCATCCGTCTTGATCTTGGATTCACCGGGGCTGAAGAAGCCAAAATGACGCAAAACCCGTACGGCCTCAAGATTGAAGTTAATATGAGTTCAGGAACAAGGTATATCGATCATATCATGAGTTACAGGCCGAATACAGAAAAACTATATGCCTCCCATAATTTTTATCCGCAGAGATACTCGGGCCTTTCACAGAAACATTTTGAACAAACGACAGCCGTTTTCCGGGGATACCCTATTCATACTGCAGCGTTTGTCACTTCCCGCTATGGGGATCTCGGGCCGTGGCCGGTCCAGTCCGGGCTTTGCACACTGGAACAGCACCGCAAACTCAGCCTGCTGACCCAGGTGGCGCATTACCGCATCATGGGAACCATTGATGATATTTTGATTGGCAATGCGTATGCAACGGAAGATGAGTTGCGCGCCATGTCAGCAGTTTATTTGAATGTCCATCCTTCTTTGGAAGTGGAATTGCAGCCGAATCTGTCAAACATTGAACATCAGATTTTGCAGGAAGTTCACCAGTACCGGGGGGATTGTTCCGAATATATGATCCGTTCTTCTGTGACAAGAAGAAAATACCGGGACCACGACATCGAGCCCGGTGATACGCGCCCGATTCAACGCGGGGATCTGTTAATTTGCAATGATCGTTTTGGACAGTACAAAGGGGAGCTTCAGATTGCATTGAAAGAGATGGAGAACGAAGGAAACCGCAATGTTGTCGGCCGTGTGAAAGAAGAAGCCGTTTTCTTATTGGATTACCTGCAGCCTTGGTCCACTTTCAAATTGATCTTTTCATAGGGGGTAAAAGAGATGCTTGAGAAAATTGAGGCCATTGCCGGCGCGATTGGAAGCCAGAGACATTTACGGGCGTTGAGAGACGGAATTTTGCTCAGCATGCCGCTGATTATTATCGGTTCTTTTTTTCTCATACTGGGCAATCTGCCGATAAACGGCTACACCGATTGGTTAGCAAAGATTGAGCTAGCACCTGTCTTCAATAAAATTGTAAACGGTTCTTTCGGCCTGATGGCGATTATCGCCGTGTTCGGCATTGCCAGGAGCCTTGCCGACCATTATGAAGTCGACGGGGTAAGCGCAGGGGTTGTGGCTTTGGCCAGTTTTGTCATTGTAACGCCGGATGTGGTGGCAAAAACCGGTTCGGGCATTCCATATGCTTTTGTAGGCAGCGGCGGGTTGTTTGTTGCCATTTTAATCGGACTGATTTCGACTGAAATTTTTAGATTTTTTGTCCAAAAGAATTTTACCATTAAAATGCCTGAAGGGGTACCGGTAGCGGTTGAAAAGTCATTTGCGGCCTTAATTCCCGGGTTCATGGTCATCCTCGTTTGGAGCTTGGTCTACTTGCTGCTTGGTTTAGCCGGTGTGGACAATATTCATACTTTATTAACCGGTATTTTAGGAAAGCCGCTTGGTGCGTTGGGTAGCAGTTTATGGGGAACGTTAATCATCATTGCCTTAAACTCCCTGTTCTGGTTTGTCGGCATCCATGGGGCGAATACGATCAATCCGGTCATTCAGCCGATTTGGCTGCAAAACACGGATGCCAACCGGATTGCATTTCAGGCGGGGCATGCGCTGCCGCATATTGTAACGAATGAGTTTATGATGAATTTTGTCTGGATGGGCGGCGGTGGCACCACGATCGGCCTTGTCATTTGCCTGTGGCTGTTTGCGAGAAGCAAAAACAACAAAGCGATGGGCTCGCTTTCTGTCGCGCCGGGTGTTTTTAACATCAATGAGCCGGTACTGTTCGGGCTGCCGGTCGTGCTGAACTTTAAACTGCTCATTCCTTTCGTGCTGACACCTATGATTACTGCTGTCATCACTTATTTTTCAATGGCAACCGGCCTGGTGGCAAAACCTGCAGGCATCGTCGTTCCGTGGACAATGCCGCCTGTGATCAGCGGCTACCTCGCAACCGGAGGGAAAATCAGCGGGGCAGTCATCCAGCTCATTACTCTGGCTTTATCTGTCGGCATTTATTACCCGTTCGTTCGCAGCATGGATCAGGCTGAGCTGAGAAATGAAACGGACGAACAACAGGAACCAACGGGAAAAGACATCATTGCTTAATCCATAAAAGGCGCTTGTCTTAACGGGCAAGCGCCTTTTAATGGAAATAAAGGAGCAGTATTATTTTGCACTTAATTTATGCTCAAGCTGTTGTACAATTTGCGCGTGTTTTTCTTCTGTCAGCCTGATTTTGAAAAAGTAGAGCAATGCCGCAATGGCAATTAAAATCATCGGGCCGAAGAAAATGAAAAGTTTAAAGGTGAATAACCCATGGCTTGAGATATCACTTGGGAGGGCATTCCCTGTCATACCGGCAAGTACGGCTGCTATCCCAACAATCCCGTTGGAAAAGGCGCCGGCGAGTTTATCAAGCAAAGGGCGTACGGCTAATGTGACAGACTCATTCCGGTTCCCATTTTTTAATTGCCCGTATTCTACACTGTCGGTAATCGTCATCAGCGCCGCCAGGAAAATCATCGGATAAGGGAAAAAGTACAGCGAAACCGCAACCAAAACAGGGATTAAATGATGCCCGGCCAATAAGAACAGCACATAACCACAAAACATGAATATAATGCCGCCGGTGTAAATGGTTTTGCGTTTCACCCATTTCACCATTACCGGGAACAGGGCGACAGAAATCATGCCTAAGATGGCCGTAATCACACCGACTAAATAGTAATCACTCTGTCTTCCTAACACATATCTAAAATAGTAAATTAAAAGCGAGTTTGTAATCGTATACCCGAAAGCAAAAAGAAAATAAGAGAGTGCGAGCCACATTAACTGGTCATTTTTGCCGAGCACTTTAAAAACATCGCGAAGGCGAATCTTTTCAGTGTTTTCCCGGATCAAGTTCTTTGTTTCTTTCGTTCCCCAAATGGTGGCCATCGCCCCTAAAAAGGAGACAAGCGCAATGACAATTGCAAAACCGAGCCACCCGGCGCGTGTTTCCGTCTCACCTGAGGTACCGGAAAAAATATGGGAGAAAAAAGTAACGAGCGGTACAACCGCGATGGCAACGCCCTGGGCTCCTAAAGTAGAGCCAAAACGGGAAATTGTGCCGAATTTGGCCCTTTTATCCGAGTCAATCGTTATGGCCGGCAGCATCGACCAGAAAGAAATATCTTTAATAGAATAAAATACATCAAGAATCACAAAAATAATGCCAAACAGAATCAAATAAAGATACGGGCTTTTTGTTGTTAAACCGCCTAAATTGGTAAAAATAAGAATCAACGCGATAGAGCTTACAGCCGCCCCGGTAAACAGCCATGGCTTAAATTTTCCGTAACGTGTTTCCGTATTATCAATGATGCCGCCGATAAACGGATCTAACGTGATTTCGGCAATACGGATCACGACGATCATGGTTGTTACAATCCCGATCATTTTCTCCCCCAACCCCGAATGGGTGCTGTCGAAAAGCTGGCTGGTGACAAAGATCATAAAATAGGTGCTTAAAGCGCTGTAAAAAGCATCATGGCCAAAAGCCCCGAATGCATATGACAAATACTGTTTCAACTGTTTCAATCTTAACGCCTCCTACCTAGGTTTAAAAAGTACATCCTGTCCGCCTGCGTAAAGCTTCGAAATTTTTACTAAAAAGTTATGAAGTTTAAAACGAGAATAATAGAAGAAATCCATAAAAACGCTAACATAAACCGCTTACAAAGTAAAGGATATGCCAATCCCACGGCGATGTCAAGTGATTTTTAGTAAAGTTTTACTAAAATATGTGGCATAATTTTCTCTCCGAACCTGTTTCAAAAAGAGAAAGCCTCCATCCAAAAGAGGCTCCCCTTTTTCCATTCATCTATTCCCTTTTAGGTTCCCCTGTAAAACGTCTGTCTCTTTTCTTATGATCGTGCGTTTCCCCGGCGTCTTCCCGGACAAATGCAAGTCCGTAGCCGGTCGGGCTGATTTCAAGTGTTTCCCGCTGGTTCTTTTTCGATGGCGGGTTCAAGTTTGGGTCAAATTGATTGGTTTCCATAAATCCTCCCTAAGTGGATTCCGGGGTTTTCTGTTCTGTACGTCTCCCCGCTTTTTTCCATACGGCATAAGCAGCTGTAATGAGCAAAAAGAAACATAAAGCGGCATAAAATCCCATCCGGAAATCGGCCACGCGTAGGCTCATCACAAACAGTACCATTATGGCAAAAAGCGAGGCATAAGCGCCCGGAACGCCCCAGATCAGTTTTGATTGATACGTTTCGTGTTCACTCCGTTTTTTTCGCCAAACAAGAAATGTAATTAAATTCAACGCCCAGTTCAAAAAGGTGATATAGGACGATGCCGAAACCAAATAGTTATATAAAGCAGCAGGTAGGAGAAAGGACAGTCCGACAACGAGCAGGCAGCCCGCCCCGGCTGTCAGCCATGCGTACCGGTACAAGCCGTTTTTAGCATGTCTTAAAAACAGGTGCGGCCCCTTTTTTGCCTCTGAAAGCGAAACGATTAACTGGACAGATGTATAATAACTGGCCGCCATGACGGAAAAAGCTGCAAGCAGGATTACAATATTGAAAAAGGAAGCCGCACCACTCATGCCGATCACATCCAATGCATGAACAAAAGGTGATTTATGGACGGAGACGGTATTCCATGCAGTCAGCATGACAAGCACGAGCATCGACAACACATACAGGCCGGCCGAACCGAAAACCATGAACCCGGCTGCCCGCGGAATCTGGATGCGCGGCTTTGCCACCTCCGTGGATGCCATTGCGACCGCGCTGATCCCGGAAAAAGAAAAGATGACAACCAGCATGGATTGAAGCAGCCCGGAAATGCCTTTCGGGAAAAAGGCATGTGGGCTTGAAAAAGGGTTGCGGGCCGCCATCCCGTTCTGCGTGAATAGCACCCAGGCCCCCACGGCAATAAAAGCAATGAGTGCTGCCACTTTAACAACTGCCATTCCCGATTCAATCGGCCCGAAAATCTCAATATTCATGGCATTCAGCACAATAATCACGGCCATAAAAACGATTGCGAGCACGGGAAGCGGCACTTTCGGCAGCCAGTAGTGCGCAAAAACGCCCATCGCGATTGCTTCCGACCCGATCGCCAAAATACTTGAAACAAATAGCGCCCAGCCAATTAAAAAGCCGGCATACTGCCCCAGAAAATGTTCAATATAGACCCGGAAAGACCCTTGCTGCAGGCGGTTTACATTGATGCTCGTCATTGCCCCGAGCACCTGCATCATGAGAAGGCTGCCGATCAAAAAAGCAAGCGAAACGGACGGCCCCGCTTCCCTGACAGCAAGCCCCGAACCTAAAAAGTACCCGGCCCCGATCACTCCACCGATCCCAAGTCCGGCCAAACTGTACTCATTTAATTTGCCGCCCCTTTTTCTCGCCGCTTTCCGCTGGTGCTTGGACACCGTTCCGACATTGATCGTTTTTTGAATTTTGCACACCCTCTTTATCTGCCTTTTCCGTTATCATGCGCCGGCACGGGGGGATCCATACGAAAAATCGTGTCGCTTTGGGTTTTGCCCGGCTTCTAAACGGGGGGAGTAAAGAATAACCATGCTGTTCCGGCAAACCTTCGTTCATTTGCTGGCCTTTTATGCCCGGTTGCCGGCGCTTTTTCGCGGCATAGGCTTTTTTTCATCCGGCGCGGGACTTTCCAGCGTTGTATGCGTTTTCCCTGTTTTAATGAAAAATCGAGTATAATAAGGGCAAAGAGGCCGGTTTGGCTTGCACCCTTACTTTGCGGCTGAAGCCAAATATTATTTGATTTTTTAGATCGCATCCTGCAAACCGCGGCCCTTCCTGCAGCATGCTTTTTTCATAAAAAGCGCAATGGCAGGTTCTTTCTTGCCATTCCAGCCATCAAAAACCTCGCGCTACTGCAGCCGGGGGAGCTTGAAAAACGTGAAAGGTGATATTCATGAATAATCCGATAAAAGATTATCAAATCAGTTTGCAAAATATGGAATACGACCCGCCCCATATCGGTTTGGGGATTGAGCTGCTTCTTGTCATAAAGGGTGAGCTAGAGGTGACGGTCAATCAGCATGCGTGCCATTTATCGGAAAATCATCTTTTGCTTATAAACGCCAATGATATCCGTTCGATGAAGGGCAACAAGGAAAATGTGGTGTTATCGCTGCAAATCCCGCTGGAAATGATTGAGGCATATTATCCCACCATTCATGAATGCCGGTTTGATTGTGACTCCTCCAATGAAGACAATGGGATGTATATGTTTTTTGACCAGATCCGCCAGCTGATGGCAAAAATTTTCATTGCCCATTACCAGCAGAAAGAGGGCAGTGAAATTGAGATTTACAGTATGATTTTTCAGATTGTGCTGATATTAATCCGGAATTTTAAAACCACCTATCTTGGCCGCCATGCCCACTCCGGGATCAACGATGAACGGATGAAAGAGATTCTCGCTTACATTGGGAAAAATTACCGGAAACCGATTACACTCGCGGACATCGCCAACCGCCATTACTTGTCGCTTTACTACTTATCCCGCTATTTTAAAGAACAAGTGGGCGAAAGCTTCTCCCAATATATCAAACAGCTCCGTTTGAAATCGGCAGTCCGCGAGCTTATTTATACGGACCACCCGATTACCCGGATTTCCCTGAATAATGGTTTTCCAAATGTAAAGGCATTCAATAAAGCTTTTAAAGAAAAATACCGGCAAACGCCCTCCGAATATCGCCGTTTTCACCAAATCGAACTTTCGGATACGGAGGAAGATCGCGGAAAGAAAAAATCCACATTGCTAAAGTCGCCCCAATTTTTCATGGAAGTCAGCAAATACATTTCGGAGCGGGAAAAAAGCACGATGCTGACGGAACTGGCTGTTTCCACCGTTTATATCGACCTGCCGCCGGAGCCTATGTTCACCGGCGAAAAAGGTGCAAAAATACTGGCAATTGGGAACCTGGAATATGCTTTACATGAAGAGGTGCAGGCGGAGTTGAGGCTCATCCAGGAGGAAATTGGATTTGACTATGTCTATTTTTCCAATCTGTTTTCGGACAGCTTTGCGATGACAACACCCCTCTATCAAATTGGCGGGCAATTTTACCAGATGGATGCCTTGTTGAACAGCTTCCAACGGCTTGGGCTTGTGCCTTTCATTCGCGTGGAGGTTGAAAAAGAAGCAGCAGACAGCGCCGGATATTTGAAGAAGCTGGATGCCTTTTTACAGCACAGCCTTCAATACTTTGGTAGCGCTTTTCTCGGAAAGTGGCGGTTTGAATTGGTTTTCCGGGAGTGGGGCGGCACGCAAAAAAACTTTTACCACGCCTTTTATCAAACAGTGAAGAATCGGGCTTCTGCTGTGAAAGTGGGCCTGCATGTGCCGGTTTCTCTGGAAGCCTCTAAAGATGCCTTTTTAAAGCAAATTTCCGGCGAGTGTGAGTTCGTTTGTTTTACCTGCAACCCAAATGAAAAAGTGGATTTTACCGATATGAATAACCGCACTTTTGAAGGTGTAAAAAACTTCGTAAAGAAAACGTGTAAGCAATTAAAGGATCGTTTATCGTCTGCCGGTTTGGCCAAGGTGCCAATTTTTCTTACGGACTGGAATACACTTTACGGAAATACGATGGATTTAAGCGGCACTTTTTTTCGTTCGGCCCTTATTTTTAAAGAAATGCTCGATGCCATGAAAGAAATAGACGGTTTAGGATTCTGGATTGATACCCATTCTCTCGAAAAAAACAATACAGGCCGGGGCCATATTGCGATGAACGGCATTGCCCTTTTGTATTATTACCAAATCAAACGCCCTGCTTATTTTAACTTGCAACTGATGGAAAAAATGGCGCTGCAGATTTTAGCTGAAGGGGAGGATTTTGTCATGGCAAAAGGGGAAAACGGTTACCAATTGGCCGTGTACAACCCTTCTTATATCAATCCTTCTTATTCTGTTGAAAGTTACTTTCTCCATTCTGTCACGAAGGAAAAGAAAATGGTGATTTCAGGACTGCCGCCCGGGCGTTACCAAATCCGGAAGCATATTCTGGATCAACATCATGGGGAATTTTATACGAGTTCGATCAATTTGCAGCATCAGGATATTTACGATCCAGAAATCATCACGTTTATCAAGCAGGGAACCCACCCTGATTTGCAAATTTATGAGAAGACAGTGGACTCGGCGCTGTATTTGCAATCCACTCTGACCTTTAATGCATTTCATCTTTTCGAAATCAGGCCATTAGGTTAAAACTTAACGGCCTTTTTTTGCAATTTATCCGGCAATAACAGAAAGGAAAGGCAAATATGGAGGATACACACAGCAAAAATGGAAATGCAAGTGAAGGAAAAGTCATTTAAAATGATAAAATAAAAGCGCTTTCATTCGCGGATTGCGGAAGATAGATTGAAAAATGCATGAACGGAGGTTTTTTGTCATGTCCGGAAAAGTGTTAGAGAACATATTAACCCCGCAACTGGAGGAACTGCGTGAAAAGGGGCTGTACAACATCATTGATACACTGGAAGGCCCCAACGGACCGGTTGTTAAAATTGGCGGCAAAGAAGTCATCAACATGTCTTCAAACAATTATCTCGGGTTAGCAAACGATGAAAGGCTGGTCCAGGCAGCGATTGATGCGACAAAGCAGTACGGTGTCGGGGCCGGCGCTGTCCGGACCATTAACGGAACGATGACAATACATGAAGAGCTGGAAAAAAAGATTGCCGAATTTAAGCATACGGAAGCGGCGATTGCCTTTCAATCCGGATTTAACTGCAATATGGGTGCAATTTCAGCGGTCATGACAAAAAAGGACGCCATTCTTTCTGATGAATTGAACCATGCGTCCATTATTGACGGTTGCCGTTTGTCCGGGGCAAAAATCATCCGGGTGAAACACCAGGACATGGATGACTTGTGGCGGGCTGCAAAAGAAGCGGTTGAAAGCGGCGCCTACGAAAAAATCATGTATATTACCGATGGCGTTTTTTCCATGGACGGGGATGTTGCGAAGCTTCCGGAGATCGTGGAAATTGCCGAGACGTTCGGTTTATTGACGTATGTCGATGATGCTCATGGCTCAGGCGTAATGGGAAACGGCGCAGGAACGGTAAAGCATTTTGGCCTTTCCGATAAAATTGATTTCCAAATTGGCACCCTTTCAAAGGCGATTGGTGTTGTAGGCGGCTATGTGGCCGGCACCCGGCAACTGATTGACTGGCTGAAAGTGCGCGCCCGCTCGTTTTTGTTTTCGACAGCCATGACGCCGGGATCTGCCGCAGCCTGCATAAAGGCGATCGACATCTTAATGGATTCAACAGAGAGAGTCGACCGGCTGTGGGAAAACGCGCGGTATTTAAAAGAAGGCTTGAAAAAAATCGGGTTTAATACCGGGCAATCGGAAACCCCGATTACGCCTTGTATCATCGGCGAAGAAACGGTCACGCAGGAATTTTCGCGCCGTCTTATTGAGGAAGGGGTTTACGCCAAAGCCATCACTTATCCGACCGTGCCAAAGGGAACCGGCAGAGTGCGCAATATGCCTACTGCCGGCCATACGAAAGAAATGCTCGACCAAGTGCTTGCTGTATATCAAAAAGTCGGCGAAGCGCTGAGCGTTATCTGAAACGGCTGTGTGGCGCCCTTTCCAACAGGGGCTGGACCCATTTTCATTTTTAACGGGAGGTTGTTTGCGATGAAAAAAATACTTCTAACCGGCAGCCTGGGGCAAATCGGTACAGAATTAACGATCAGGATCCGGGAACTTTACGGAGCAGAAAATGTCCTCGCCACGGATATCCGCCATGTGGATGACAGCCCGGTTGTAACCGATGGCCTGTTTGCGACACTGGATGTCATGGACGGCGAGCGGATGCAAAAACTGGTCAATGACTATCAGATTGATACGATCATCCATTTGGCGGCGCTCCTGTCCGCAACAGCTGAGGAAAACCCGCTTTTCGCCTGGAATTTGAATATGGGCGGTCTATTGAATGCGCTAGAGGTGGCGCGGCATTCCAACTGCCAGTTGTTCACGCCAAGCTCGATCGGCGCTTTTGGCCCGTCAACGCCGAAAGACCATACCCCCCAGGACACCATTCAGCGGCCAAATACGATGTACGGTGTTACGAAAGTAAGTGCGGAATTGCTCTGTGATTATTATTTTACAAAATTCGGCGTGGATACCCGCGGCCTCCGCTTTCCCGGCCTGATTCCCCACAAAGCGCTTCCGGGCGGCGGGACGACAGACTATGCGGTGGATATCTATTATGAAGCGTTAAAGCACCAAAAGTATACATCTTATATTGCGAAGGGCACGTATATGGATATGATGTATATGCCGGATGCGATTGATGCGATTATCAAATTAATGGAAGCGGACCCGTCTGGATTAAAACACCGAAATGCCTTTAATATAACGGCCATGAGCTTTGACCCTGAAGAAATTGCCGCTTCAATCCGGAAATATATACCGGCGTTTACGATGGATTACAAGGTTGACCCTGCCAGACAGCAAATTGCCGATTCCTGGCCAAACAGCATTGACGCCACAGCGGCCAAAGAAGAATGGGATTTCAACCCCCAATACGATTTAGACCGCATGACAAAATCGATGCTGGAAAACTTAGCGAACAAACTGGGGGTCGAGTGCAGGTTGATGGAGTCGGTTTGAGTTTTTGCCTGGTTACATGATGAAAATCACAAAGAGGATAGATGAGCAGCATCAATGCTCTATCTATCCTCTTTTTGTAACCGCCGCATGATATGGCATGTTATTTTGTTGCTTCGACACCATCAGTGGCTCGGAGGATTTTTTCAGGAACTGAACCGTAGGGTACAACCGCCCATTGACAACGATTGAATTAACCTGTATATTTCGTCTTGCGAAATGTTGCTTAGGGTAACGAAACTGTTTGTATGATGCCTGCGCTTCTGATGTGGGCGCGGGTGGATGGTGAAGGCGTGTTGATTACGAAAATGATCTCGCTGTGGCCAGTGCTTTCTAATAAGGGTCAGGGCGGATGTTCAAGAAATTGAAGGAGGTTTTGGATGCAAGGGCTGTTTTACCGCTATATACGCTTGTACCGCGTACTGATCAAGAAATTGAACGGCTTATTGGCACAGTTCGGGTTGTCCTATTCGCTCTGGCAGGTGACGTTTTATGTGCGGAATTTCGGCCCGTGCACACTTGTGGAAATTTGCAAGTATTATCAAATTGAAAAACCGAATGTGACAAGGATTGTCCAAAAGCTGGAAGAACAGGGAATCGTAGAACAGATCCCGGGAAAAGACCGCCGTGAAAAAGTGATTCGGATGACGGAAAGAGGCGAAAACCTCTACCGGCAGTGCCGCGCGGAAATTACCGGATTGGAACAGCAGGCAATGAAGGGGATTCCGGAAGCGGAGCAAGAGATGGTATTCGAACTGCTGCCGCAAATCAGAGACAATTTAGATCACAAAGGGGAGGAAACAAATTGAGCAGGCCGAAGTTATGGACAAAGGATTTTATAATTGTTTCGACCGCGAACTTTTTTCTGTATTTTACATTTTACTTATTGATGGCGACCGTTACGATTTTTGCGACTGACCGGTTTCATGCATCACCAAGCGCGGCCGGCCTGGCATCAGGGATTTTCGTCGTCGGGGTCCTGGTTGCGCGGCTCTTTGCCGGCAAATCGATTGACCGCATCGGCAGGAAAAAGATGCTTTATGCTGGTTTTATTGCGATTATCATCATTTCATTATTTTATTTTGTGACGAATCAACTAGGTGTTTTACTGGCTGTCCGCTTTTTAAACGGCGCAGCGCTTGGGATAGCTTCAACTGCAACGGGAACCATTGTTGCCGGGATCATACCAAATGAACGCCGCGGGGAAGGCACGGGTTATTATGCATTGAGTGTGACACTTGCCGCGGCTGTTGGGCCTTTTGTCGGCATGTTCCTCATTCAGCACGCAAGTTTTAATATGGTATTTGCTTTATGCCTTGTGCTATTGGCTTTGAGCTTTATCTCCGCCCTCTTTTTAAAGATGCCGAAAGTGGTACTTTCAAAAGCGGATCTGGAAAAGATGAAGGGGCTCAAAATCAGCAATTTCTTTGAGCCGAAAGTGTTCCCAATTGCCATCATCAGTGCATTTGTCGGGCTCGGCTACTCTAGCATCCTGTCTTTTTTGACTTCATATGCGAAAGAAATGAATCTTGTTGATATTTCAAGCTTTTTCTTTATTGTTTATGCTGTAACGGTGCTTGTGTCCAGGCCGTTTACGGGAAGATGGTTTGATACAAAAGGCGAGAACTTTGTCATGTATCCTTCGTTTCTTTTGTTTGCGGCAGGGCTCGTGCTGCTGAACCAGGCTGACAGCGGACTATTAATTTTATTGGCCGGAATTTTCGTCGGGCTTGGGTACGGCACTTTCTCGGCAAGCGGGCAGGCGATTGCAGTCAAAGTATCGCCGAAAAACCGGATTGGGCTTGCAACTTCAACGTTCTTTATTTTTCTTGATGCCGGTGTCGGGGTCGGGCCGTTTTTGCTCGGGCTTTTGGTTCCGTTCGCTGGTTATCACGGCTTGTACGCCATCATGGCTGTTGTCCTTGTCCTTTGCGTATTTCTTTATTATTTTGTCCATGGGAAAAAAGCTGCATCTATGCAAGGCGTGGTGGAAGAAGCAGAATAATTTGTCTGAACACAAACCCGGGGATTGCCCCCGGGTTTGTTTTTTTTAGCCGTTTGCCCGGTTCAAAAGCAAAGGCCGGGGAATCAAAAAAGAAGCAAGAGGCAGGCTCTTTTGACTGCACAGCGTAAGGTCCCTGTTTTTTCATAAGATAAGTTAAAAAATATTTTATAAAAAATTTGATTATCACTAATTGTTCCGTTTACAATAAACATAAGCGGAGTTTTTTACGTAAAAATAAATAAAAATTTACATATAGTTTTCGTAAAGGATAAGGTGGTTATTATGGCGACAATGGCTGATATTGCCAAAATGGCGGGGGTATCCATTGCAACCGTGTCCAGAGTTCTGAATTATGATGATAAGGTAGTGGCATCTGATGAAACAAAGCGAAAAATATTTGAAGCAGCCGAAAGTCTGAACTATACAAAACATATAAACAAAAAAACGGCCAGGAGGGAAAAAATCGCAATTGTACAATGGAGCTCGCAGGAAGAAGAACTGAATGATATTTACTATATGTCCATCCGCTTGGGGGCTGAAAAATACGCAGAGGAACACGGCTTGTCCATCTCCCGGGTTTATGCCGAATACGAAAAGATCCCGGGTGATGTGGAAGGAATTTTAGCGATTGGGAAATTCTCAAAACAGCAGATTCAAGTGCTTCAATCTTTTCAAAAACCGATTTGCTTTGTGGATACTTATTATGAGGTGGGAAGTGCTGATCAGGTTATGGTAGATTTTGAACAGGCAGTTAAAGATGTCATTGATTACTTTGTACAACAGGGGCATCAGCGGATTGGATATATCGGGTCGTTGGCTGAGGATGAAATGAATTCCGGAATTGATCCGCGCAGTCTTGAATATACCAGATATATGCAAAAGTTAGGGCTCTATCGTAAAGAAGATGTTTTTGATTTTAAAGGGAAATATGATGTTCGTGCCGGCTACCAGCAAATGATTTCTGCCATTCGGAACTTGGGGGATCATTTGCCGACAGCTTTTTTTATTGCAAATGATCCGATGGCGATCGGCAGTTTAAAGGCCCTTCATGAAAATAACATCCGGGTTCCGGAACAAGTGAGTTTGATCGGTTTTAATGACGTAAGTGTGTCCCAATATACGGTCCCCGCCTTGAGCACAGTAAAAGTGTATACCGAAGTGATGGGCGAAGAAGGGGTGGCATTGTTGCTGGAACGTATAAACAGCCGGGAAATCCCTAAAAAAGTCAGACTGGGGACAAAACTTGCCATAAGAGAAAGCAGTAAATGAACGCTTCCTCTGCAAAATATTTACGTAAAAATTATGCAAAAAGGAAGTTAAAAGGTTTAAATTTTTATTGATTTTTGCGTAAAATTGCAGTACGATGGTGTTGGTTTATGGTAACGTTTTCAAAAAAGGAAGCATTGAAGCATTGGAATTTACAGGGTGGCGTGTACTTAAATAACGTACAACTTGGAGGAATGCGTGATGCTAAAAAAACATGAAAAATTTTATTACGGCGGGGATTACAACCCTGAACAATGGGATGAATCTGTATGGAAAGAAGACATGCGGCTGATGAAAAAAGCCGGCGTCAATTATGTAAGCATCAACATTTTCAGCTGGGCAAGGCTGCAGCCGGATGAAGAAACATATGATTTTTCAACGCTCGATAAAATCATGGATATGCTTGCGGAAAACGGCATCGGGGCGGACCTGGCCACTGCAACTGCGGCACCGCCGGCATGGCTGTCGCGGAAATATCCCGATTCGCTTCCGGTTGACAAGGACGGGTCGCGCTTTTTGCCGGGGTCGCGCCAGCATTATTGCCCGAACAGCAAAGACTACGCTCGGCTTGCGGCGAAACTGGTCCGCAAAATTGCGGAACGGTACAAAAGCCATCCCGCGCTTGTCATGTGGCATGTGAACAATGAGTACGGCTGCCACATTTCCGAATGCTATTGCGACAACTGCAAAAAGGGTTTTCAAACATGGCTCAAAGAAAAATACGGCACGATTGAAAACTTGAATAAAAGCTGGTCAACAGACTTCTGGAGCCAGCGTTATTATGAATGGGAAGAAATCTGTCTGCCAGGGAAAACGCCGACTTTTGCCAATCCGATGCAACAGCTCGATTACAAAGCCTTTATGGATGATTCACTGCTTGCACTTTATAAAATGGAACGCGATATCCTGAAAGCATATACGCCGGATGTGCCGGTAATGACAAACTTAATGGGGCTGCACAAACCGGTGGACGGATTCCATTGGGCGAAAGAAATGGATCTTGTGACATGGGATGCCTACCCAGATCCGTTTGAGGACATCCCGTATGCGCAATTCATGGCCCATGATTTGACGCGCAGTTTGAAAAAACAGCCGTTTTTGCTAATGGAACAGGCAGCCGGCGCGGTGAACTGGCGGGCGCAAAACGCTGTGAAAGCACCGGGTGTGATGCGGCTTTGGAGTTATGAAGCGGCTGCGCACGGGGCGGACGGCATCATGTTTTTCCAATGGCGCGCATCCCAGGGCGGTGCGGAGAAATTCCATAGCGGGATGGTGCCGCATTCCGGGGATGAAGAAAGCCGGAATTTCCGGGAAGTGGTACAACTCGGCAATGAATTGAAAAATTTGGAAAAGGTAACGGGTTCAGCATATGCATCCGATGTTGCGATTGTTTTTGACTGGAAAAACTGGTGGGCGTTGGAACTCGATTCAAAACCTTCTTCGCTTGTAACCTATATCAAACAGCTTCTGCCGTTTTATAGGGTGCTTCATACCCAAAACATTGGTGTCGATTTTATTCACCCGGACGAGGCAATGGACCGGTATAAAGTGGTTTTCGCGCCGGCAAGTTACCGGGTGACAAAGACATTTGCGGATAAAGTAAAAGCCTATGTCGAAAACGGCGGTTATTTTGCCACCAATTTCTTCAGCGGAATTGCGGATGAAAACGACCGTGTGTATCTTGGCGGCTATCCGGGCGCGTACCGGGATATTCTTGGCATTTATGTTGAAGAGTTTGCGCCGATGAAAAAGGGGGCAGTACATCAAATCCGGACCGGGTATGGCGATGCGGCTATCCGCGTGTGGGAGGAAAAGATCCACTTGAAAGGCGCCGAAGCTTTGGCCTGGTTCAAAGACGGCTATTTGGCCGGGTCGCCTGCTGTCACCGCGCATCATTGCGGAAAAGGAAAAGCTTATTATATCGGGACACAGCCGGATGAACAATATTTGTCTTCTCTTTTAAAAGAAATTTTAAAGGAAGCGGATGTCCGGCCGGCATTGGATGCTCCTCGTGGTGTGGAAGTGGCAGTGCGCAAAAATGGGCATGAAAAATTTTTGTTCCTGCTGAACCATACGGATCAGGTTCAGTTTGTGGATGCAGGCGGCACGTACCCGGAACTGATTAACGGGCATACTGAATCAGAAACGGTCCGGCTCTCACCCCGGGACGTAAAAATTTTGCAGGTGGTTGAAAAATAGGAAGCGCCCGGATTGGAAAACTGCCCTTTGCCTACTCCAGAAAAACCGCCTGTTTTTAGAGGCCACTCCGGGTTCTCAAGTTGGATTGCCGGCGCTCGTCAGCCGGGCAAAGCGGCCATTCGAGACGTATCGGGGAAGAAACCCGGTGAACCGTTGAGCCGCAGTTCCGGCAGCACGGATACGAGAAATGCAATAGACGCCCATGCTGTAGCGGACATGTATCAGCAGAGGGATAAAAAACAGCAGGCATAAATTTCCAGGATAGAGATGTTGCAATTGCACATCAAAAGGATACGAACACGACCGCAACATCCGGCACAAAGCTGTACCGGGTCCGTCCGGTAATGCCTATCAAAAAGGATACCCCGCGTCACGCGGGGTATCCTTTTATGCTGCCTGTTCTACAGTCTGTTTGCGTGTTTTCTTTTTTACCGGAGAAAGGCGGCGTTCAATCCAGCCCATGATAAAGTCGGCGGCGACAGCCATCAAGGCAGTCGGAATGGCACCGGCTAAAATAATCGATGTGCCATTTGAGACGCTGGTTCCGCGGACGATGATATCTCCGAGTCCGCCTGCGCCGACAAATGTGCCCATGGCTGCAATTCCGATCGCAACGACGAGTGCGGTCCTGAGGCCGGCCATAATGACAGACAATGCAAGTGGAAGTTCCACCATCCGCATGATCTGGAACTTTGTCATCCCCATTGCCTTGCCGGACTCAAGCAAAAATTGATCGACGCTGAGGATGCCGGTATACGTATTTTTTAAAACCGGCAAAAGCGAGTAAAGAAACAGGGCAAGCACGACCGTATTGGTGCCGAGTCCCATAACGAGCATCAACATGGACAGCATCGCCAACGACGGGACCGTTTGGATGATATTGGCAAGTGTGAGAATCCAGGCGCTTAGCTTGCGGCGGCGGGCCATGAAAATCCCGAGCGGAATCGCGACGACCGCTGCAAACAGAACACCATATGCCGACATCAGGAAATGGCGGTAAAATTGTACCCATACATAGTTGCCGTTTTCCCCGTAATAATGAAGTACGCTCCTGATCGTTTCCATGATCACCCCTCCTCGTATAATAAGTTTAAATCCAAAGTGGATGTCAATTTCCAGTTCATTCTGCTGCTCATTGACAAGTGAATATAAGATTTTGTATTCCGGGCTCGCCCGGAATACAAGTTCGGACTTGGACGCTTCGCGATGTTCCCGGATAA
>SNQX01000118.1_pt1 | contig 29368 bp, 23 predicted proteins | sample 2580501 | NCBI WGS metagenome assembly SNQX01 (sample SAMN10953784, study PRJNA522744) | food fermentation metagenome | isolation source: 48-hour incubation of native-enriched microbial consortia from nixtamalized... | place: Mexico | collected 2017-09-24 | reverse complement strand
GCCGCAATCTTAGAATTGTTGAGAAAAGGATTGGAAAAATAACTTTGGCTAAAGCCAACCGAAATTCATCTCCCACCTACTCATTGGTGCGATTCGCACCTTCACATTCCTTGAGGATGGGAGACTTCTTTCGGAAAGCCGTTAAAAATGCATCAGCGCTTTAAACTGTTTCACATTTCTTCTGCTTACCGGTATTTCCGCGTCCATCCCTTTTAAACGGAGCAAATACGTCTGATTGAACCACGGCACAATTTCCCGGATCTTCGTTAAATTTACAAGATAAGACCGGTGGCAGCGAAAGAAAAGATCCTCAGGCAAAAGGGACTGGAACTCGGATATCGCCATGGGCATTTCAAACGTTTCCTGTTGTGTATAAACAAGCGTGATTTTTTCCTGAGCGGCGCAGTAAAAAATATCGTTTGCATCCGCCACAATAATTTTCTCGCCCTTGCGCAAATTCACCCGCTCTTTCCGGTGAAGCCCGCCATTTCGCGGCACAGCCCCTTCTTCTCCCGGCAATGGATGCTCTCTTTTATACGCAGCCTCAAGCCTTTTCAACATGGCGGCAATTCTTTTTTCTTCATATGGTTTTAAAATATAATCAAATGCTTCCAGTTCAAAAGCCTGTACGGCGTGTTCCTTATAAGCCGTTGTAAAAATAATATACGGTTTATGCGCAAATTTGCTGATGCTTCCTGCCAGCAGCATGCCGTCCAGGGAAGGAATATTAATATCAAGAAAAATCGCATCTGTTTCATGTTCCTGTAAAAATTTCAGCACATCCAGCCCGTCTTCAAAACAATCGGTAATCTCAATCCCGCTGTACGTTTCAATCAAATACGCCAGTTCTTCACGTGCCGGTATTTCGTCTTCCACTATAATGGCTTTCATATTCTCCCACCTTCGGAACCTCAAAATAAACTTCTGTTCCGGGATTCAGCCTTCTGATGGCCAGGCCGTCTCCGTAAATCAGTTTGACACGGCGATGGACATTATAAAGGCCAATCTGTGTGACCGGCATATTATCCTGGTAAACATGCTCAATCACTTCTTCCGGAATGCCTGCCCCTGTATCCGCCACACTGATGCGGACTTTATTTCCCACCTCCTTGACGGAGATTTTTACGATCCCCGGCCCTTTTACTTTTAAAATCCCATGGTTGATTGCATTTTCCACAAGCGGCTGGATAATCAGGCTCGGGATCAGCACGGATACGGCGTCAATCTCATATTCAACCTGCAGGCGGCTGCCGAATCTCGCTTTTTCAATCTCAATATAGTCGCGCACCTGCTGCAGTTCTTTATTGATATCAATAAAATCATCAGCCAATTCAAGATTATAGCGCATAAAACCGGATAAGTTCATGATTAATTTTCGTGCTTTATCGGGATTTCTGCGGGTCGTGGAGGCAATCGCATTTAACGCGTTAAACAAAAAATGCGGGTTGATTTTTGTCTGGAGCGCCTTCCACTCCGCTTTATTGGCTTCTTCTTTGATTTCTTCGATGCGCGAAATTTCCATGAGCGTTGAAATCATCTGGGCAAGGCCGATTGCCATTGTCTGCAGGGAGTAGGTGATTTTGTTCGCTTTTTTATAATAAATTTTCAATGTGCCGGTGACTTCATCCCGCTCCTTTAACGGAATAATCAGCAGGCACTGGATCTGCGGGGTCTGCTGGTCCTGGATATGGTTGCGGATCGTAATTTCCCCGCTTTTGATCGCAGTTTTTGTCAGATCACTAATAATTTCATGGCCGATCTGGTACCTTTCCTGTCCGAAGCCGACATAAGCCAGGATTTTTTTCTTATCGGTGATGGCAACTGCATCGGCGCGGATCTCATTTTTAATGATGGCGCAGATTTTTTCCAACGATTCTGCATTGATGGCGCGGAAATACGGCATGGTTTTATTGGCAATATCAAGCGCCAGTTTTGCCTGTTTTGCCGCCACAAATTCCTTCTCGCCCTCCACGCTCTTAATCAGCAGGACAATCAATCCAATATTGACGTCGCCCGCGATCATCGGGAAGGCAATTTTGGACACAATATCCACCCCGGTGCTGAACGGGTGGGCAAAAACAAGAATCAAAAGCATCGTTAATATTTCACAAAACATCCCGGCTGCGATCCCGACGAACCAGCGCCAGGAATTTTTCACTTTCCTGCTGATCAGGCCGGAAATGACGCCGGCTGTAATACTCGTAATCAAGCACGGCACGGAGGTAACCCCGCCAATATCTATTAAATAACGGTGCAACCCGGAGACGATGCCTGTGATAATGCCAACCCACGGGCCGAACAGGATGCCGCCGGATACGATGGCAATAATCCGCACATTGACAAGGGACCCGTCCACCTTAATGCCTGAGTAAGTCGCAAAGATGGCAAAACTGCAAAAGACTGCAGTGATAAAACTCAATTCAAAAACAGACGGCTGCTCCTGTTGAAAGATTTCTTTAAAACGCGGAACTCTCGTGATAAAAAATAAGCAGGTTAATAAAAGGGCAGCCCTCTCAAATATTTCCAGCAGCATTTCAAATGACGTTTCCACCGTGCTACCTCCCTCGCGAATGCCGGAAACCGCCCCTTTAAGGCCGGGCCTGGCGCCTATTTTCAATGTTTCCTAACAATTTGGCCGGTCTGGACCGTGAAGTTCGTGATAAAAGTCTATATAAAATGAACTTAAGTTTTTACATATAGCCCGAGCATCCATTTGTTTGAGCACTACTTTTTGCGGTAGGCAAGAGAGCGGTAATATTTTGTTCATTTTATATAGCATCTATTTTTCAATGTTTCCTAACTCCAGTTTACTAAATTCCCCGCACAGTTGGTATGAAATTTAATGGAATTTATGACGGCGGTTTTTGCAAACGCAGAAAAGGCCTGTGTTTTTGTGAAAAATGAACATAGTGCAGTCCTATGTAAAAAGCGATGATATTTTCATCGAATGTTAACGCGGGACGTTTCTAAGTTCGGGAAGGCACCCAAATTTTTGCTTTTGCTTAATGTAGAGCGCTTCTATGTTAAGGAAGCGGTCCAGTTTTTCGCCTTTCCTTAATGTAGAGCGCCTCTATGTTAAGGAAGCGGTCCAGTTTTTCGCCTTTCCTTAATGTAGAGCGCCTCTATGTTAAGGAAGCAGTCCGAATTTTCGCCTTTGCTTAATGTAGAGCGCCTCTATGTTAAGGAAGCTACACGAATTTTCGTCTTTCCTTCACATAGAACGCTTCTATGTTAAGGAAGCGGCACCAATTTTCGGCTTTCCTTAACGTAGAGCGCTTCTATGTTAAGGAAGCTACACGAATTTTCGTCTTTCCTTAACGTAGAGCGACTCTATGTGAAGGAAGCAGTCCGAATTTTCGCCTTTGCTTAACGTAGAGCGACTCTATGTGAAGGAAGCAGCACCAATTTTCGGCTTTCCTTCACATAGAACGCTTCTATGTGAAGCGCAATCTCCATTTTGCCAAAAGTGAGCGTGGAGGGATGATACGTGAAAATCCGCACAAAATTGGGGCCAAAAAAATGCCGGGAAAACGCTGCGAACAAGGGCTTTCCAGCGGGATGCTAAAATGCATTCAACTAAAGACTTCCCCTCCCGCAATCTTTCAACCGTTTTCCCAATCTCGTGCCAAATCCAAGCAAGCGGCGATTGCAATCTTTCAGCCGTTTTCCGGAGCGCTTCCCCCCCAATCCCGTGACAAATCATAAGCAAGCGGCGTTTCGATGATCTTTTTCACTTCAGCGGGATCGTCCGTTTTGCCCAGCGCCCACATCAGTTTCGGCACAATTGCTTCCGTATTCATATCCCCGGAAACAATTACCGGATATTGCGCGACTTTTCTTCCGACTTCATACAAATACAAATCATGCCCTTCTTCCAGGCATTGCGTCGAAATCATAACAGCAATCCCGGCATCGGTCAATTCCTTGATTTTCGGCAGCAAGTTGCGCCCTTCAAACGGCACCCCGCCGTTCCCGAAACTTTCAATGATCACCCCGCGGTAATGTTCCTTTAAAAAATCAAAGATCTCCGGCTTTGTGCCCGGGTACAATTTTAAGAGAAAGACATCCGGTGACAGACTTGTCTCAATATGAAACGGCTGCTCCGAGGGTGACGGCCTCCAATGATAGTGCACCTCGTCCCCTGTTACATAAGCAACATACGGATGATTGATGCTTTCAAACGCATCGTAGCTTTTCGTTCGCATTTTCACCGCCCTTGTGCCAATGATCACGCGCCCGTCAAACACGACAAAAACGCCGCCAATCTCCTCACAAGCAAACCGGAGGGCGTTGAAAAGATTTTTCTTCGCATCCGTCTTTTTAAAACTGATCGGCACCTGTGAACCCGTCAGTACAACCGGCTTATTCAGCCCCTGCAGCATATACGACAAGGCCGCCGATGTGTATCCCAATGTATCCGTTCCATGTGTAATCAAAAAGCCGTCATACTGTTCGTAATGTTCCGCGACTGCTTCAGCAATTTGCACCCAATGTTCCGGCTGCATGTTTGTGCTGTCGCGGTTCATTAATATCTTTGCGGTGACATCGGCAGACAAAGCAGCACGCTGAAAATATTTCAGCAAGTCTTCTCCCGAAAGCCCGGGTTTCAGCCCTTCGTCCCCCTCGACGGAAGCAATGGTCCCGCCTGTTGCCAAGAGCAAAATTTTTTTCATTTGTGCCACCTTCTTTTCTTACTGTCTCGGAAACCAATATAGGTTATTATATGTTTTTTACTGTGAACGTTCAATTTTTTGACGTCTTCAACTCATTGGGTAAAAGCCTTCTGCATCAGAATTTTAACCTGTTCTTCAAATTCAATAAAGACTCTTTGTACCCTTTAATCATCCAGCAATTATTGATATCATATCCATGGGAAGATCTCTCTCTAGATGTTCATCTAGCTGTGTACATTTAGATAATAGAGTGTCTTCCCTTTTTTCCATTCATTTGCTCCTTCGAGTAAAATTTTACACATACCCTCGCATCTCAACCATTTTTCAAACATGCCTATGCTTTTGACACGGCGGCCAAATTCAGGCAAAAACGTTATCTTCGCCTCCGGTACCATTCGCCCTTTCCAAAAGCCTTGATGGCTCATATTCTGTTAGAAATGCACGGCATCAATTGATGAGGGAGTGGGGAGTTTGAGCCCAAATTTAGAAAAGTTTGTTGACCGCCTGCCGCTCGCGGAAAAAATCCGACCGGTGCGGGAAGAGGGCGGGATCGCATATTATGAAGTCACAATGGAAGAATTTTGGCAAAAGCTGCACCGGGATTTAAGGCCGACAAGATTATGGGGGTACAACCGCAGCTTTCCCGGGCCGCTTTTTGACGTACCACACGGGAAAAAGATACGGGTGAAATGGACAAATCATTTGCCGCAAAGACATTTCCTCCCGATGGACACCACCATCTTAGACGAGATGGGAACAGACTTTCCGGAAGTGCGGACTGTTGTGCATCTTCACGGCGGGGAAACTGAACCGGACAGCGACGGCTATCCGGAAGCCTGGTTTACACGCGATTTTAACAAAACCGGGCCGGACTTTAAAAAAGAAGTGTATGAATACACAAACAGCCAGCGTCCCGCCACTTTGTGGTACCATGACCATGCGATCGGCATTACGCGCCTCAATGTGTATGCTGGTCTGGCCGGCATGTATATCATTCGCGACCCAAAAGAAAAGGCTTTCCATCTGCCATCCGGCAAGTACGAAATTCCGCTGCTTCTTACAGACCGGACTTTCAACAATGACGGATCTCTTTTTTATCCGCGCCAGCCGCAAAATCCGGGACCCGAAACACCGGATCCCTCTGTCGTGCCGTTTTTTCTCGGCGACACGATTCTTGTAAATGGTAAAGTCTGGCCCTATTTGGAAGTGGAACCGCGAAAATACCGGTTCCGGATTGTCAATGCCTCTAACACGCGGGCCTATCGGTTATACCTTGATTCCGGCCAGGCTTTTTACCAGATCGGTACGGACGGCGGGCTGCTCAGGCGGCCGGTGCAAGTTGAAAATCTGGCATTGGAACCGGCAGAACGGGCGGATTTGATCCTTGATTTTTCCGAATATGCTGGGCAGACGATTCTTTTAAAAAATGACCTCGGTCCAAATGCCGATCCGGCCGACCAAACCGGCGATGTGATGCAGTTCAGAGTTGTGCTGCCGGTTGCCGGAGAAGACACAAGCCGCATTCCGCGGTCTTTATCTTCCATCCCGGTTCCTTCCAGCCATAACGTAAGCGCCATTCGCCATTTAAAACTAACCGGTGCAACCGATTCATACGGGCGCCCGCTGTTGCTGCTGGACAAAAAAAGATGGATGGATCCGGTCACGGAAACACCAAGGCTCGGCACAACCGAAATCTGGTCGCTTGCCAATACAACGGCTTTTACCCATCCGATCCATATCCATCTTATCCAGTTTCAAATTTTGGACCGCCGCCCATTTGACTTAGATTTATATAACGAAACGGGTCAAATCGTATACACCGGCCCTGCCACCCCGCCGGAACCGAACGAACGCGGCTTTAAAGATACCGTTGCCGCACCGGGCGGGCAGATCACCCGCGTTATGATGCGGTTTTCCCCGTATGCCGGCGACTACGTGTGGCACTGCCATATTCTCGAACACGAAGACTACGATATGATGCGGCCGTTCCAAGTCATCGATCCGGATTTGCCGGCATCAGACGGCCCCCTTTTGGATTAAAGGCTGCTTTCAAACGAATGGAGACCAACACCGGCTTGTAAAACTTTAACCGAGCGGAGATTTCTAAGCTGTTTTTCAAATAAATCACACAACCTCAATCCAGCCGGCGCCGGCAATTTTGACGAAATTAAAAGTTGTTTTTCAAGTAAATCAAGCCCGAAAATCCTGGTTCCCCGGATAAATTGTCATAAAAGGCCATTTATCCGGGAGCCAAAAAAACGGCAATTAAAAAAATTGTCACATGCAAGTTTAGCCACTATCTGGTATACTAAAAACGGAAAGCGGATTCATACCGTTATTTTTTTGCCGTTTATATACTACTTGACCAGATCATTCATTTGGTCAAAAAAGGGAGGGGGTTGCAATGGCAGACAGGAAAAAACTGATTGTGGAAGCAGCTGCGAAATCTTTTTCTGAATTTGGCTACAAGGCGACCACGATGGACCATGTAGCAAGAAGGGCAGGCGTCGGCAAAGGCACGATTTATACTTTTTTCAAAAACAAAGAAGAACTGCTCCAATATATTATGGAAAGCCTGATTGCCGAAATGAAACATTCAGCCGAAGAAGCGATTGATGCGCGTTATTCTTTTCACGAAAACGTCCATCACGTGCTGTACCAATTGCTGGAGTTCCGGTTTAAGCACCAGCTCGCCATCAAATTGTACGAGGAAGTCAATCTTGGCACACCCGAAGTAGTGGATGCCCTCCACCATGTGGAAGAATCCATTCTGAACTATATCAGCCAGTACATCGGGGAGGCGGTGCAAAAGGGCGACATTTATCCATGCGATCCAAAACTAACCGCATTTATTATGTTTAAAATGTATATTGCCCTGATTTTTGACTGGGAGAAAAATCATCCTCCCCTGTCGAAAGAAGAGATTTCAAAACTGTTTGAACTGTATTTTTTTAAAGGTTTATCGGCAGAAAGCCATGTGTGCTCATGAACGCAAAGGGTGCCATCTGATGCGCTGCCCAGCCATGGAAGCAGAACGCTGTGACAGCATGTTTTTTCGTTTTCTTCATTATTTTTTTACCCTAAAATGACCGGATGACCAATTTAGTCATCTATTTAAGGAGGCATTCAAAATGAATGGCTATACTTTATTTGGAAAAGAACTAAAACAAATTATCCACCAACCGAAAGTCCTGATACCGCTCATTGCCGTCATTCTGGCGCCGATCCTGTATGCCGGCATGTTTCTCTGGGCATTTAAAGATCCGTATGCCAAAATGGACCAGCTGCCGGTTGCAGTCGTCAACCAGGACGAAGGGGCAAAAATGGATGGACAGCAGCTCACACTCGGAAAAGATCTGGTTTCGAACTTAAAGAAAAGCGGCGGCTTTGATTTCCATTTTGTATCGGAACAGCGGGCAATGGACGGGCTTCGCGGCCGCCAATATTATATGGTAATCAGAATTCCGGAAAACTTCTCCAAAAGCGCCACCACTCTATTGGCCAAAAATCCGGAAAAACTTCAGCTTCAGTACATGCCAAATGACAGCTACAACTTCCTGTCCAGCCAAATCGGCGAAACGGCCATGCTGAAAGTAAAAGAAAAAATGGCGGACGAAATTTCAAAAACGTATGCGGAATCGGTTTTTCAAACGGCCGAAAAAATGGCGGGCGGTTTTAAAACCGCAAGTACTGGGGCCGCAAAACTTAACGAGGGCGCTGTTAAACTGGATGACGGCGTCACGGTGTTAAAACAAGGGACTGGGCGGTTGCTTTCCGGGGCTGCTTCATTGCAAAATGGCAGCACAAAAGTACACAACGGGGCGCTCGCAGTAAATTCAGGCGCAGTCGCTTTAAACAAAGGAATGCCCGTTCTTCACGCAGGCATCGTAAAAGCCGGGGACGGGGCGCAAAAATTGAATGCCGGGGCAGGACAGCTTTATGCCGGCGCAGTTTCGTTAAACAACGGGACGGCACAAGCCAATACCGGTGCAAAAGCATTGAAAGCGAATCTTGAAAAGCTGGCATCCGGTTCCATTACTTTTACAAAAGGCATTTCTGACGCAGCTTCAGGTGCAGAAAAACTGGCAGCCGGCACCTCCACTTTGAGCACCGGCCTGAACCAGCTTTCAACAACGGGCAGCAATTCTTTATTGTCTGGCGCTACAAAACTGCAAAAAGGCGCAGGCGATCTTGCATCGGGAAGCAGTCAGCTCACATCAAAGATGAAAGAAGCAGAAACAGCCATTCCGGCACAGCTTTTACAAGGCACATCACGGCTCAATGCAGGCGTTACGCAAATGAAAACGGAATTGCCGAGCAAAGTCGCAAAAGGCGTTTCCACCGAGCTCAATAACAGCATCGGGCAAATCAATAGCGGGCTAACATCCGCGCAATCCCAAATCAGCAGCGCAATGGCTGCCCAAATCGATTCAGTGACAGAAGAACAAATTAAACAAACAGACGAACTTGTGGAAACATTGGGGAAACAAGCAAACCTGCCCGATGCGCAAATCGCACAAATGAAGAAGGCGGCTGAAAATCGTATTCAAAGCGGGAAACAAAACGTGCAGGATAAATTGCAAGCCGAAATCAACGCAGGGTTTAACCAGATAAAACAAAAAGCCCAAGCTGCGGTTCCTTCTGAAGATGCGATTGCTGCAAGCATTTCAAACCAAACGAATCCGGCTTTTGACCAGCTTACAGCGGGCATTTCAGAGCTGAACGCCAATATTGAAAATGACAAGGATCCTTCGAAAGAAACAGTCAAAAGCAGCTTGCACAAACTTTACGCAGGCGCCGTGGACTTAAATAACGGGATTGCGGCTTTAAATGCCGGCGAACAGACCTATACTGCCGGTTTACAGAACCAGTTTATCCCGAATTTGAAAAAAGCAAATGACGGGGCAGTCGGCCTTCAAACAGGCGCAGAAAAACTTGCAAGCGGCCTGAAACAGATCAATAGCGGGGCGGGAACCCTTGCCACAGGCGCCGGAAAGCTGGCAGACGGTTCATCAGCGCTCGCAGAAGGCACAGGCCGGCTGCAATCCGGTTCTTCACAGCTTGTAAACGGCTCTTTTGCATTGAAAAACGGGACCGGTTCTCTCGTTTCCGGCACAAACGAGCTGCAGTCTGGTTCAGCGCGGCTCACAGCAGGCGCAGAAAAACTTGCAAACGGCACCGGACAGCTCGCATCTGGAACTGGACAGCTCACATCCGGATCCGGGCAGCTTGCATCCGGCATAAAAGAGCTGAACAGCGGTTCCGGTCGTTTGTCTGACGGGACAAAACAATTAAAGAGCGGGACGGCGGAACTGAAAAACAAACTGGGTGATGCTGCCAACACAGCAAGCAAGATCCAGGCAAATAACAAAACGTACAACATGATGGCCGATCCGGTCAACCTTCATACAACGCATTACGACAGGGTGCCGAATTACGGTACCGGCTTTACGCCGTACTTCTTATCCCTTGGGCTCTTTATCGGGGCACTGATTTTGACAATCGTCTACCCGCTCGTTGAATCGGCAGGCATCCCGAAAAACGGCATCAGCTGGTTTTTCAGCAAATTGGGCGTACTCCTGATTGTCAGCATCCTGCAATCGGTCATTGCAGATGTGATCATCCTTTCGGGTGTCGGCATTCATGTAAAAAATGTGCCATTGTTTCTATTGTTCTCGGTATTAACAAGCTTTACCTTTATGGCGCTGATTCAATTTTTGGTTACGTTTTTGCAAAACCCTGGCAGATTCCTTGCCATTGTTATCTTAATCCTGCAGCTGACGAGCAGCGCTGGGACTTTTCCATTGGAAGTCATTCCGAAATTCATCCAGTGGTTTAACCCGCTGTTGCCGATGACCTACAGCGTGCGCGGATTTAAAGCGGTGGTTTCCAGCGGAGAGTTCGACGTGATGTGGCAAAACGCCGGCATCCTACTGATTTATATCGCAGCTGCCGAAATCCTCACCCTGTTGTACTTTGTCATCCGTTACCGCCGCCAGTACGGGGCGTTGCATGAACATGCCGTAGCAAAAGAAGTTTAAAGTGACGGCCGAGCTGCGGGGGCGGTTTTCCTCTGGCCGGCTCGTACCAGATTGGATGCCGAGCATGACATTTCCTCTGGCCGGCTCATAACAGATTTAACAGGCTGCCCGGTGTAATGGCCGGGCAGCCTTTCTATATAAACTGAACTTAAGTTTTTCGCGTCAAAATCCATTACGATCAGGATAAACATGGATTCTGGTAACACATAAAGAAGCAGTAAAATTGAGTTCAATTTATCTATTTCAGCCCGCACCGGTTCCGGAAGCATTCTATTGATTTTTGTAGATACCGCTGGTTTTTGGGATGCGCTTCCTTTTTTGGATAAAAGTGAAGACAGCTTGCCGTTTTTCAGATTCCTTCACGTAGAGCGCGGGAACAGTACAGGCTGCCGGTAAAGATTCCGCTTTTCATTTTTGTACTTGCCCCTCCCCCCATGCTATGCACCTGGCAGCATATTTTAAGTCCAGGATAAAAAACCACAAAAACATATTTTCCATGCCAAAATTCCTGCGAATCTTATACAATAGAAGTAATACGAGCAAATGTGGTGAAACGAAATGGATCAGATCATGAAGAAAGTTGTCGAAGCGAGTTATCTGACGGCGGATTCGGCCGCCCAATACCGTGTGATTTTGCGCTTCTTTTATCGACAACATGAAAGGATGCGCGACTTTATTGCACCGGAGGAAGTGCTCGAATATCTGCGTTCGCTCCCGGCCTTCCAGGATTATGCGGAAGAACAGCTGCACCAGCAGTTGGCCCAGCTTGTGAAATGGAATAATCTGGTTGCTCGCCAGGATATGACCAATGCCAAAACAATCGAAGAATATAAGAAAAAAAGATTCCGCTACCAGTGCACACCTTACACGGTAGAAATCGAGCGGATGCTGATCCAGCTTGAAAAATTGGGAGACCAGTTCCAAGGATCGCTCGAACGTTCGCAATTTGACCGCCTACTCGCCTCTTTGGAAAAACTGGAAGAGGAACTGGAACAGCCATTGAATAAACCTGCAGCCGATTACATGCATATTTGGGATGACATTTTTCACTTTTTCGGGACCATCCGGACGAATACGGCGGATTACATCGCTTATATCAACAGCGAAAAGACGTCACAACGGATGCAGACGGAAGCCTTTCTCGTATATAAAAACCAATTTACGGCTTATTTGCGTGATTTTATCGTATCGTTGCAAAAAACTTCCCTGCAAATCAGGGGAAGACTGCGTGAACTGGATGGGCAAAGATTGGCACCGTTTTTTGAAAAACTCGTGGAACACAGGCGCCAAATTCCGCGATTGGAAGATACGGCAGCTTCCGAACAAGAATGGCTGGAAGAGTTCCACGAATACTGGGGGTCTTTGCGGCGGTGGTTTCTTGGGGGCAGCTCTTCCCAAAGTGAATTGGAAATGTTGCAGATGCAAACAAATGAGATGATCCGGAGAATGGCCCGTTATGTACAACGGATCAGTGAACGCCAGCAACATTTCCGGAGCCGGAAAAAAGATTATTTGCATCTGGCCAAATGGTTTGCCGAATGCCGCAATCTTGAAGAGGCCCATCAATTGTCATCGATCGTGTTCGGGACGATGACAGTAAGGCATTTGCACCTGGAGGAAGCGACAACGGACAATCTTCATGCCGAGACATGGGAAGAACAGCCGGAGATGCGGCAAATCAAGCCGCGAACGAACCGGTACCGCGAGAAAACAAAGCCGGGCGCTTTCCGATCTAATCATGAACAGAAAGAAAAACAGCGGCTCGCCTATTTAAAAGAGCGCGAACAGGAAAAACAGCTGATTGAAAAATACATGAAAAACGGAGAGATTCGCCTTGCAGAAATTGGAACCGTAGAACCGTTTGTCCGGAAAGTGCTGCTCGGCTGGATTGGAAAATCAATGGCAGCGAAAAACCATGAGGTAAAAACGGATTACGGGATGACCGTAAGAGTTGCGATGAATCCGGATCATCTCATCACACTCGATGCAGAAGACGGGAAACTGATCATGCCGGATGTCGTATTTGAACGATCAGGAGGAGAGCGCTGATGGATCCGTTACAAATTTTTGATGAAAAAGCGGTGCAGGGAATGGACTTGTTATTCCATCATTATTGGATTTTGCGGTCCGAGCACCCGGACTGGTACCAGCTCATCCGCGAACGCGAAAAAGTGCTGCGCCGTTACATCAGCGAGAAATTTGGCCTTAGGCTGATCATCCATCAGCATTTTATCAAGCTCGAAAAAATCCCAGTGGAACCGGAAAGCTGGATGGGCATCCTGCATTTTCAGGAGCCGATGGATTATGCAATTTTTTGCTGTGCGCTCTCCTTTTTGGAAGGAAAAGCGGTGGATGAACAGTTTCTCTTGTCGGAAATGTGCCAGGAAATCCAAAACAATTATCCTGTAGAAGATGAGCTGGACTGGACGCTTTATCTTCATCGGAAGTCGCTCATCCGGGCAGTCCAAGCTCTGATGGAATTCAGTCTGATTCGCACAATAGACGGCGATATTTCTAGGTTCGACACTTACGAAGACCAGGAAGTCCTATATGAAGCGACCGTTTACAGCCGCTATTTTCTAAGAAGCTTTCCGGATGATTTTACAAGTTATCCGGACTGGACCGGGCTCCTTGAAGAAGACTGGAAACAAAATCAGGAAGATGAACGGCGTAAGCGGGTGTATCGGAAATTGTTTTTCTCACCTGGCCTGCACCGGAAAGATATGCAGGACCCTGATTTTCTTTATATCCGCAATTTCCGCAACCGGCTTTTGGAGGACATTGAAGAACACAGCCATTATAAACTCCATGTTTTCAAAAACACTGCATTTTTATCTGCCGCAGAACCGCGGAGTTACCATCATGTTTACCCGAATGCAAAAGGTTCCACGGATCTGATGCTGCAGTTGTCTAAGACGCTACACGACCATCCGGAAAAATATGTCCCCAATGAAGCGGGGGAAATTTTGCTTACGGCAGGCGAGTTGGAAGCGGTGATAGACGATATGCGCACCCGCCTTGAACGCGGGTGGTCGAAACATTTTCGAGATGCCGGTACAAAAGCGGTATGTGCGGAATTGCTCGAAATGATGAAAGAATGGATGATGGCGGAAACGGATGAAGCAGCGGGACTGATCCGGATAAAACCGCTGTTGGGCGTGCTTGCAGGCGAGTATCCGGCTGATTTTGAGAAAGGGGATGAGGAACCGTGACAGAAGGAAAATGGGTGATGAACCGCGCCGGCTTGTTAAATTTTTGGTATTATGACGATGAAGTTTTTGAATTTGCAGACGGAAAGCTGTTGTTGCGCGGCACAAACGGTTCAGGGAAATCGGTGACGATGCAAAGCATTTTGCCGGTTTTGCTGGATGGGAAAAAGACGCCTGATCGGCTTGATCCATTCGGCTCAAAAGCAAGGAAAATGGAAGATTATCTGCTTGGGGAAAAAGAAGTGTCCGGCCATGACGAGCGGACCGGCTACTTGTTTCTGGAATATCGAAAGCAAGGGACAAAGCAGTATATCACAACGGGGATCGGCATGCAGGCAAAGCGGCACAAAACTTTAAAATCATGGTATTTTGTCCTGACTGACAACCGCAGGATCGGCTACAATTTTGAATTGACACACACCCGCCAATCGGAACGGATTCCGTTGTCTGCAAAAGAGCTTGAAAACCGAATCGGGTCTGGGGGGCATCTTGTCCATTCGCAGAAAGAATATATGGAACTGGTGAACAAATATATTTTTGGTTTCCAGTCGATGGAAGCTTTTGAAGATTTGATCAAGCTTTTGATTCAGCTCAGAAGCCCGAAATTGTCAAAGGATTTCAAGCCGACGGTCATCTATGAAATTCTCGAGTCTGCGTTACCACCTTTGACAGATGACGAGCTTCGCCATTTGTCCGACACGATTGAAAGCATGGACGAAACGGAGCAGCAGCTTGAACAGCTTGAAAGAGAGCACGAATCGGCAAAAAAACTGGTGCGCCAATACGATCTTTACAATCAATATATTTTGGCAGAACGCGCCCAAAAATGGCAGGAGGCCGAAAGCAGGCTGCAGGAAGCAAAGCAGGAGGCCGGTACGTTAGCAGTTCGCTGTGAATCCCTGCGCGGAGTGATTGAAAACCTGACAGAAGATCAAAAACAGAACGAACAGAAACGCGACGTTTTAAAAGCGGAACAGGAACGGCTGCAGCACCATGAGGTATGGCGCCTTGAAAAAGAAAAAGGAGAGCAACAGGCCAGGGCTGAAAAGCTAAAAAGTGAAGCAGCAGATCTGGAGAAAAAGTGGGAATTAAAGAAAAGCCAGCTTTTAAACATCCGCTTGGAACAGGACCGGTTGGAAACAGAAAACAGCAAGGATGAAGCCAGCATGCAGGAGACGCTGGATGAACTTGCACTGGATGCCGGAGAAGCGGCTTTCCCCCAGCACGAGATCAATGCCGGAGACTTTTCTCGGCATGAAGGGGAAGCTTTTGATTTTTCTGTTTGGAAACAGGAAATCAAACAGCACAGCGGACTTTTGCAAAAGTTGCAGCAACTGGCCGGAGAAGCGGAGCGGCTTCACGAGATGCATATGAAATTGCAGCGCCAGTCATCTGCCAAAAAGCAGGAAATTGACGAACTCCGTAAACAACTTGACCATTTGGAGAACTGGTTTACCGAACAAAAACAAGAACTGGAAGATGCCGTGTTTTTATGGATTGAACAGCATCCGGCCCTCCCCTTTACAGACGAACGACTCCGGCGCATTGCCGGCGCGCTGGACGGGCTCTATGAAGAAAACCGTTATGAAGCGGTCAGGGAAGAAATTGTGAAGGCGGCAAACGATTATATTTTGCAAGTGCAGAAGGAAATTTCCCGCGCGGAGCAGGCGCAAAAGGCAAAAGAACAGGAATTGGCTGAAGCCGAAGAAACACTTATGTATTGGAAAAACTTGAAACTTGCCAATCCGGAGCGCCCTCAGGATACGGAAGCTTTCCGCGCCGGTCTCGATGGAGCAGGGAAACGCTATCTCCCCTTTTATGCCGCGGTGGAATTCCAGGATCATGTGACCGAAGCCCAAAAAGCCAGAATTGAAGCGGCACTCCGGCAGACGGGAATTTTGGACAGCCTGATTACGGAAGAACCGGTTACACCTGTGCACGACCGGGTTATCCGTCCAAATCCGCACATTCTCGGCTACACACTTGCCGATTACTTAAAGCCGGATCCGGATAATGGCAGCCCGGTATCAGCCGCACGCATTGACGAAGTGTTGCGCAGCATTCCGCTTGAACCGTCGGACAGCGGCTTTCACATTGATGCGGATGGCTCTTTTTCAGTCGGCTGCCTTGTTGGCCATGCTCCGGATGAAGGACCTTCCAAATTCATCGGCAGAACATCCCGGAAACGGTACCAGCAGGAAAAAATAAAAGAAACAGAGCAAACGATTGCTGAAATCCGCCTAGCCCTTTTGCAAATCGAAAACCGCCTTTCGGAATGGGCTAGGAAAGTACAAGAAGCAGAAGATTGGAAAGCGGGCATTCCAGATGACAAAGATTTACGCGACCTTGAAGAACAGATTGAAAAAACAGCGCGCAGCCTGAAACAGGAACAGGAATTTCTGACAGAAATTGACCGCGATTGGAAACAAGTATACCAGCATTTGCAAAACATCCGGCTACAGCTGCATGAGCAAGGAGCCGGCTTGAACCTTGTCCTTCAAAGCGGTCCGCTCGATGAAGCACTAGCAGCTGCGAAAAGTTATGAAGAACATCTTCACAGCCTGGAGCTCATTTTTCAACGTTTGTTTTCCGGGCGCAAAATGCTTGCGCGTCTTGCTGCGGATATCCTTGAAAAAGAGCAGGAACTCGATGAAATTCGCGGTGAAGAGAACATCCGCCGGTCAGAATGGGAGAAAACGGTGGCAAATATTGAAGCGATTGAGCAGCAGCTGAAATTGCAGGGGATTGATGAGGTTCGCGCCCGGATTCAGGCAGTCCAACACGAATATACCAGTACGGAGGAAAAAATCAGGGAGATCTACGAAGAAAAGCCGAAAAAAGAAGCAGAACTAGAAAAATGCACCACCAATTTGTCTCTTGCCAAAACGCGTACCACGTTTTGGACAAATATGGCGGCGGAATGGGAGAAACTCGTAAAAGCAGAACTTTCCCTCGGCTTCGTGGAGAGCGAGCACACAGAACCGGAAAGCATTTTGACGGCGTTTTCTGGTGTGCTGGAAAAGTATGACCGCGCAAAATTAAATGAAAACTTGACAAAAGTTTTTTTCAACGAACAGTCAAATTTAACAGAATACCGCATGTCTGAGTTTACAAAAGAAGCGGACCCGCCGGATTGGTTCGCTGAAAAACTCGATGACTATTACGAAACGTTCAAAAAGGAATGGGAAGGCTTGCGGGGCCGCCGCCTCATCCAGATGGAATACCGCGGCCGCAGGGTGAGCCCGTATACGGTACTCGAGTCTCTTGAAAAAGAACTTTTAAACTTGCAAAGTTATTTGGATGAGCAGGACAGAAGGCTGTACGAAGATATTATCGTCAATACGGTTGGCGTCATTTTGCGGAACCGGATCCAGCGGGCAGCCAAGTGGGTAAAAGAAATGGATGCGATCATGAGAAACCGGGATAATTCGTCCGGACTTACTTTTTCGATTGCCTGGAAGGAAAAAACGGCGGAGTCCGAGGATGAGCTCGATACAAAAGATCTTGTCGCGTTGCTGCAGCGCAACAGCAAGTTTTTAAACGAGGACGATTTGAACCGGATTACGAAACATTTCCGCTCACGGATTGCGGCTGCCAAAGAACTGATTGAAATCCGCAATGAAGGGTCGACGCTCCATCAAGTTTTAAAAGAAGTGCTCGATTACCGGAAATGGTTCCAATTCGTGCTGTCATACAAACGTGCCGGCGAGCCGAAACGCGAACTGAGCAATACCGCGTTTTTCAAATTCAGTGGCGGAGAAAAGGCAATGGCCATGTACATTCCGCTCTTTACAGCAGCCTATTCGCGCTATTTGGAGGCAGGCAGTATGGCGCCGTACATCATTTCGCTGGACGAAGCGTTTGCCGGGGTAGATGAAAACAATATCCGTGACATGTTCGAAGTCGTCGAGCAGCTTGGATTCAATTACATCATGAATTCGCAGGCGCTCTGGGGTGATTATGACACCATATCCAGTCTTGCCATCTGTGACCTTGTCCGCCCGAAAAACGCCAATTATGTGACAGTGATCCGTTACCGGTGGGATGGGCATAAACGGTCGATTGTAGAGAAGCCGAAAGAATCATTGGCAGGCGCCACCCCGGATCTGCTTTGAAAAGCGTTCATCTACCCGTGCGTAGCCGGGATGCCAGAAGTCATTCCGGTCTCTTTTAATCGGCGTAAAATGGTCCCTGAAAGCGGGCAAAAAGATATCCGGTTAGGGCGTGGGAAAAGGAGTTTGAAATGATGAAGGATGCGATCGATCTGTTAAGGAAGGAACCGGGGATGCTGAAACTGTTCCACCTTTTTAAAGAAAAATACCGTTCGCTCGGCCATATTGGGGGAACAGTCAGCCTTTCCGGTTTTACGCGCACCGAACTGGAGGCGATTGCCGGGCTGGCCGGCACGTCCCCTGATTTGCTCAGAGAGAAAAACAAAATTTCGCTGCGGGCATTTGAAAAAGCGCTGGCACCGACTGTTTTCGGAAAATACACCCTTGTCGAACTGCTTGAAGCGGTTTTGAAGGAAAGAATTTTTTCCAAAGCGGAAGAGGAAGAAATTGAGAAAAAGAAAGAGGAACAATTTTTGGCACGGCTGACGGAAACGATGCCGGACGGAAATGGGTGGTGGCGCCGGATTGCCAGTAAAACGGCTGACACGCGTTTTATCTGGCATGCATACAAGCAGGACCCGGATACGTTGTCCGCACAGCTCAAAATGGTTTGGAAAGCTTTCACGATGCTTCCAGAAGAAGGGAAATACGAACGGATTCCGTTTTATTCCCAGCGTATTACCGGGAACCCGCATTTTTTTGATCAAACCCGTTTCGCGGGCAAGCTCTTTATCCACTGTTTGTTCACCGACCAATGGTTAAAAGGGCTGATCGAAGAAGTGCCGAAAACAACGGAAGAATTGAACGAACTGTACGCAAATGCTGGGCTGATGCGGGATGACTTATGGAGTTTCGTGACATGCCGCGCATTTTTGGCGGAAACCGAAAACGGCCTGCACCCGGTCTGGCGTGAAGCCGCAGCTACTGGGACGGTCATGAACGTCCCAGTGAAAGAATTATTGCAGCTAACGAATATTTGGCCACGAGCGGGAAAAAAGGTTTGGATCATTGAGAATTCCGGTGTCGCTTCGGCTGTGCTTGATGCAGTGTCCGATGCGCCTGTGATTTGCACGCATGGCCAGTTCCGCACTGCTGCCTGGATCATGCTGCAACATCTTGCAAAAAACGGCTGTACTTTTTATTATTCGGGTGATCTCGATCCGGAAGGCGTTGTCATGGCAGAGCGCCTCAGCAGCCGTTTCCCGGGGCAAACGGTATTTTGGCGGATGGATCCGGATGCATACTTTTTGACCCTGTCGGAAGAGGATATATCCACCCGGCTTTCCAAGCTGGATGCGGTTCAATCCCCTGAACTGCTTTTGGTGGCAAATGAAATGCGGTTAAAGAAAAAAGCAGGATACCAGGAAGGCCTTGCCGATTTGTTGATAGAAGATTTGAAGAAAAGATGGTTGAGTGGAAAAGAAGCATGACATTCGTCAGGTTCAGCTATATAAAATGAGTTGAGGTTTTTCCATCCACATGAATCGTTATGCAGAATGTCCCCCGCTTATCTCATGCCGATCCTCAGCCACAAACTTCACTTATAGGGTGCTCAATCAGCGGTCTTACAATCACGGGGGAAGCCCCGTAGACCCAAACAGTACAGGCTGCCGTTAAAGCTTCGGCAGCCTGTTAGGTTACAGACACCCTTTCCCTATTGATTTTCCTCACAAACGCAATGATGAGCCTGCAGATGAAAAATTTGCCCATCATACTGAAAAAAGAATGATACCATGTCCACCCTTTCCTCCAAGTGATCAAGTTCGTTTTTTTCTCAGCGATGGTTTCCATCATGACTTGCGGGAGGGAAATCAGAAGCACTTTAAAAATTTGGCTCAATGGTCTGCTGTTTAACGCCCATTGATTGTAGTAAAGCAATAGCAATGGATAATGCACGAGATCAAAGGGCAAGTGGATCTTAAATTTATCAGGAAATGGCCGGATCTTGTATTGAATAAACCCTTTCTTTACCAGATAGGTGTCAGCAAGCAAATTTCCTGCAGCACTGACAAGATAAACAATGATCCAATCCTTAAAGGAACGTTTTACGATGGCAAATGGCAGTAAAGCAATGCCGATTGCAGTGACTAATGACAATAATGTTACTTGGTGTTTTCGTTTCATTTTTTATCACTCCTGATTTTAATGAAGGCGATATAAAATGAACTTCAGTTTTTACATCAAGTCCGGGCGTTGACTGATGACTCCTTTTTCCATTAGGCAACAAAGATGCGAAATGTTGTTCATTTTATATACAGCAATCATTTGTTATTTTCTTTTCCGATGCCCTTTTCTATAAAAAGCGATGCAGCATGGGCCGCCTGATTCCCTTCCTGATTTCAAACACGGAGAAGGGTCTTTTCTGCAAAAACAGCCCCATTTTTTGAGGCTGTTTTTTGAAGCTATTTCATGCTCTTATTTGGCGTGTTTTCGCCGGCTGTTTCGAGGCCGGTGCTCGGAGCGTGGCCGGTTTTGAAATGGTTTTGGCTTTTTCGGACCGCTTCTGGTATTTTGTATTGTTGCTCGTTTGTTTGGTTTTCTCCAGTATTTGGCATTTCCAGGCTCCTTTGCTTTCGTCTCATGCATAGGATGCCGGCTTCGAAACGTGTGTAATCAGGGAATTTTTTACAATCCCATCACGGATAACTACGGGGTGCTGAGAGCCTGCGCGGATTTTATGGCTCCAAAAATTTTTATTATGATGCCATGAAACATGTTTATCATCCTGAATTTAGGGAAAAAGAATAAAATTCGCATGTTTATACACAATTCTTTCCACAGGTCTGGATAACTTTTCCCAAGTTCTTGTGGCGTTCAGACTTTTGATGCAGCTTTTTTCGATTTTGCTTAAGAAGGAGTTGCCCCTTTGCCGCAGAAAGGTTCCCGGCTTTTACCTTTTAAAGGGGTTCATGGTGCGGTCCGGCATATTATAATTTAAAATGCTGGATGCCATCTTGCAGGTCCTGAGCCAAATGTGCAAGCGCGTTAGAGAGGGACGAGATTTCTTCCATCGTTGCCAGCTGCTCCTCGGTTGCTGCACTGCTTTCCTGGTTGGCTTCAGCGGTCTTGGTGGAAATAACCGCCAGTTCTTCCAGCGTTTTTGTAATTTGGGCGCCTTGGTCATCCAATGACTCAACCGAAGCTGCCACTTCCTGCACTTTTCCCAACACATTTTCCATCGATTCAGAGATTTTGATAAACGCAGCGCCGGCATCCGAAGATTCTTTTAGCCCCGTATTGACCTGATGATGGCCTTCTTCCATCGCTTTGACTGCATGTGTCATTTCCGATTGGATATTGGAAACCATCGTCCGTATTTCATCCGCCGATTTTTTGGACTCCTCTGCCAGCTTTCTGACTTCATTTGCCACCACCGCAAATCCCTGACCATGTTCCCCGGCTCTTGCCGCTTCAATCGTTGCGTTTAAAGCCAGCAAATTCGTCTGCTCTGCAATGGACGTAATAATTCCCATAATCCGGCTGATTTCCTCAGACCTTTTCTCCAGGCTGCGGATAATGTCAGAGGCATTGGCAACTGTTTTTTCGATATGATTCATTTGGTTTTGAACATTTGAAACGGCCTTGTCCCCTTCTTTTGTCAGCGTATTTGCAATTTCAACCGCTTTTTCCATGTCTTCACTGTTCCCGGCGATTTTGTGCAATTCCAGCGACATTTGTTCAACGGTTGCTGTTACTTGCTGGATTTGGACCATTTCGTGATCCGTCTTTTCAGCTGCCTCCTGGGTGACCTCGGCAATATGCTCAGAAACCTGGCTGCTTTGTTCGGCACTCGCTGCCAGCTCCTGGCTGCTTGCTGAAACCTGTTCAGAAGCTTCGCTGACCTGGCTGATGATATTTCTTAAATCTGAAATCATTTCATTTAATAAGCCGGCCATTTGCCCGAGCTCGTCCTTATTTTTCACATCCACTTTTTCTATATTCAAACGGCCTTCCGCAATGTTTTTTATGGCTTCGGAGACAACCCGCACCGGCCTTGAGATTGCCCGGCTCAGCAGCAGGAGCAGCCCGATTCCGATCAAAATGGAAACGGCCGAGATACTGCTGATCAGCAAAATAAGGAAATGCACGGTTTTTTCAGTCTTTTGCTTTTCAACATCCAGCACGTGGTTGATCCCTTTCACAAGCGCATCTGTTTGATTGCCCAGTTCCTTGCCTGTTTGCCGCCCGGAAGTGGATACAAGCTGCAATGCCTTTTTCTCCTGTCCATTTTGTTTATAGGCAATTTCTTCATTTAAGATTGCTGTGTACTGATTAAATAATGCTTGCTGCTCTTTTACATTGCTGATGTTTGACGGGTCGGTCAAGTGGCGCAGCAATGCTTTGCTTTGGGCTTTATAGTTGTTTGTTGCCTCTTTATAGTCATCTAAATAAGCCGGTTCGCCGGTCAGCAAATACCCCCGTACTGCGGCTGACTGTTCCCTCACACTGATCTTTATATTTTTGGCGGAATCCAAGTTTTTCGTTTGAACACCGATCAGTTTGGCATACGTGCTGTCCAGCTTGTTTAACCCGATATAGGCACCGGCTGAGACAATGATCAATAGTGACAAGATAGATCCAAATACCAAAAATAATTTGCGGGAGACGGTTAATTGCATGTTCTCTTACCTCTTTTCTGCCTTTATTTTACTTTCTATTTTATATCGGCAGAAATGATGGTTTTTGGAGATGGATGTGAATCACAAATTTAACAATTTAGGTAAATGCTTAAAGATGATCCAGCTTACGTTTGTATGGTTTAAACACAGCCGGCGATCGGGGGCTAAAAAATGTTCCTGAAATCCTTTTGATTGATTTCCGCTTCAATTTCCCCAGCCTTGCTCCGTCTTTTCCCCGCCTGACCTATTTCCTTTTACCTGCTTCAAGGTGGCCACGATCAAAAAGCTGACAATGACAAGCAAGAGCCAGGAGCTTACCTTGCCGAAGTGGACAGGGCTCCAGGCGTGGGCCTGATCCGGATATTGCCAGGCGCCAAAAAATGTTGCGATATTTTCAGCGATCCAGATGAAAAAGGCAATCAGTACAAAAGAGAAGGCAACCGGCATGCTGTAGCGGGTGCCGTTTACCGCATATGTAACCCGGGATTTCCAAAAAACAACGAGAACAAGTGCGGAAAGCCACCAGCGAATGTCGATCCAAAAATGATGGGTAAAGAAATTCAAGTAAATGGCAGCAGCAAGCGGAAACACGATTAAAAACGGCGGCCAGTTTACGAGCTTAATTTCAAGCCTCCGCCACGCCTGGCAAATGTAACTTGCGACGCTCGCGTACATGAATCCGCTGTATAACGGCACACCCAAAATTTTCACATACCCTTTTTCCGGATAAGACCAGGAACCCATATGAATTTTAAAAATTTCCAGTGCAAGCCCGATCAGGTGGAACAATGTAATGACCTTTAATTCGTCCACTGTTTCAAGCCGGGAATGCACCATCCACCATTGCGTGAAAAGGCAAATGATAAGCAGCCAGTCATACCGCGGCAAAAAAGGGAGCGGCACAATTTTTGTCAGCGCCAATGACGCAAAAATCACAACAGGAAACAGACAGGACAGGGCCTGCTCCCGGGCAAATAAGAGAAGTTGGACGAGCGCCCGCTTCATTCGCAGCCTTGCCGTTTTTTTCTGAACATGCTTTTGAACGGTTGCCTCCATGGTCACTCCTCCATTGTTTCCCGGTATTCCAAAATATCGCCGGGCTGGCATTCCAACGCTTTGCATATCGCGTCCAAAGTGGATAACCGGATTGCCTTTGCTTTTCCGTTTTTCAATATCGACAGATTGGCCATGGTTATGCCGACCCGCTCCGAAAGTTCCGTCACACTCATTTTCCTTTTTGCCAGCATGACATCAATATTGATGATGATCGCCATATTTTCCACCTCAGACCGTTAAATCATTTTCATTTTTTATTTCAATCGCTTCCTGCAAAAGCCTTTGCAGCACAGCGGCAAAGACGGTAATGACCGCTGATGCAAAAATAATGAAGAAACAAATGACGAGAATTCCCGGGGCATCATCTCTATCCGCCATAAGATAAAAAAGCGGACTGCCTGCCACGTATAAGAAGCCAATCGCTGCGGCACAGTATTTAATTTTTTTCAGAGCCGTTACGGAACTTGCCGAAAAAGCAGTGTTTTTGTCAATCAAACCTAAGAGTATGAAAGCCTGGTACAATGCAAAATAAAAAGGGAGTGTTGCCCCGTAGATCACAAGCAGCACGAGAAATGCCATGAACGCAAAATCCGGAACCAGGTGGGCTGCTAGTTTTCCAATCTCCGGCACCACAAAGATGCACAAAGCAAGAATTGGGATGCCAATCAAAATGACTGCCAGCCGTAAAAAGAGCGTAGATCCCCGTTTCATAAAAAAAACACCTCACTGATGAATTGTCGCTTTGATTTTAGCATAGTATTTATCGTTTTACAATAAATAGTTATTAAATATCAATGTATTTTTATCTTTTTTCAATGTATCTCCCCTTTACCTCCATTCCCGGTAAACAGCCTGCCACTTCCCCTTATTAAAAAAAGAAAGCCGGAAACCATTGGATCCGGCTTAAAAATTCCCGGCTTTAACCGGGGCGTTTCTTTTCATTACTCATCACAATGATCACATTCATCCGGAATACCCGGATCTACCGTAATGTTCTGTTCATATCTTTGATAAACATGGCGCGGAACGTTTACAACATGTTGCCTGTTTACTTGGATGATGGGATGCACATAAGTGACGTTTCTTTCAACGTAAGTGTCCTTATAAACATACTTCGGTTCGCAAAATACCGTGTTGTTGGTACGATTGGATTGATTGCCAGTGTTGTTCATATTGCCAGCGTTATTCATATTGCCAGTATTTTCGTAACGGTATTCCGGCTGTACAGCATTGTTGCTTGTGCTGGTATTGCCCGCTGTTTCCTCACCATAGTGATCGTGCATCCAAGGGACGACTGGTGTCTTTTTTCGCCGTTTTTCCAATCTGTTCACCTCCCATTCTTTTTTCAATATATTAAATGACAGAAAAGAACAGATTGAAACGGACGAGTAACCAATGGGACATAAATTCCGCCGCCAAATACCTCACTTGACATATCGGAATAAGATGATTAAGATGAAAAAGGTTAACAAAAGGAGGGGGAAAATTGAACATTTTATACATTATCATCAATCTGGCCGTCTTTATCATCCTGTTGGCCGGTTTGTATGCGATGCAAAGAAAACATGTTTCGTTTTCAAAACGCGTTTTCTCGGCATTAGGCATTGGTATCGTATTTGGCATTATCCTGCATTTCTTGTACGGCACCACGTCGTATGTGACCAACCATACGATCGACTGGCTGAATATTGTCGGCAGCGGCTATGTTTCGCTGTTGCAGATGGTCGTCATGCCGCTTGTCTCGATTTCCATTTTAGCGGCTTTTACGAAGCTGAAATTAACCAAAAACATAGGAAAAATCAGCTTTCTTGTACTCGCCATTTTACTTGGTACAACTGCGATTGCCGCTGCGCTCGGAATCGGATCCGCGCTTCTGTACGGGCTGGATGGCATCCACTTAACGCAGGGGACCGCTGAAGCCGCGCGAAATGCGGAACTAAAAACAAGCGTCGCCAGCGTAAAAGATATGACCATTCCGCAACAAATCGTTTCATTTCTGCCGAATAACCCGTTTGCGGATTTAACCGGCGCACGCCCGACTTCTACGATCGCGGTTGTGATCTTCTCCGCTATATTGGGGATGGCCTATCTCGGGGTAAAACGCAAACAACCTGAACAGGCGGAACATTTTGCAAAAATCGTTGATACTTTGTATACGATCGTGATGCGGGTGGTTACCCTTATTTTAAGATTAACACCCTATGGCGTACTTGCATTGATCACCAAAGTCACAGCCTCAAGCGACTATGGCGCCATTGTCAAACTGGCAAAGTTTGTTCTGGCTTCTTACACAGCGATTATCGTCATGTTCCTGGTTCATTTGCTGCTCATCAGCCTGGCAAAATTGAGCCCGGTACGATATGTGCAAAAGGCGCTGCCTGCACTCACTTTTGCCTTTACTTCCCGTTCCAGTGCTGGTACGCTGCCGCTCAACATTGAAACGCAAACGAAACGTTTCGGCATTTCGGAAGGGATCGCCAATTTTTCGGCTTCCTTTGGCCTATCCATTGGGCAAAACGGTTGCGCCGGTATTTATCCGGCAATGCTGGCCATCATGGTTGCTCCATCTGCCGGCATCAACCCGGCAAGCCCGTCTTTCATCATTACGCTGATCCTTGTTGTCGTTGTCAGCTCATTCGGCGTAGCGGGTGTCGGCGGGGGTGCCACTTTCGCATCGCTGATTGTATTGTCAGTGCTCAACCTGCCGATCGCGATTGTCGGCCTTCTGATCTCTGTTGAACCATTGATTGACATGGGCCGGACGGCATTAAATGTCAGCGGCGCCATGACTTCCGGTATTTTAACCGGCAAAATTACCGGTGAAATGGATAAAAAAATATATCAACAGGAAGATGCCGATCTTCTTGAAGCATAATAGAAAAAAGCTCCGTTAACGGGGCTTTTTTCTATTATGCAACCGGCTGTCGTGAAAACGGGAAATCCGTTAAAAAGCAACGGCTAAACTAAACCAAACGATCATGACGATCTGTATCAATACTTTGGCGATGCTGCTGCTCAGAAATCCAATGATCGTGGCAACGCCCACTTTTACAGCCTGGACGGGGTTTTTCGTCATCAGGATCTCCGTTATACATACACAAACAAACGGAACAAGGATAATCCCAAAAGGCGGAATGACAAAAGAGCCAACAATTGTCGCAACCGCAGCAACCCTTTCAGATATTTTGGACCCGCCGTATTTTTTTACAAAATATCCGTTTGCAATAATATCCGCAGCAATCAGGACGATGCTCAGGATGACCATGCTGATCCAAAACCAGACGGACAATGCATGCGGATTAATGAAAAACTGATAGACTGCAAATCCGGCCCACAGCATCACAATAGATGGAATGACGGGATAGATGATGCCTGCAAAACTTAAGATGAATAAAATCACAATGGCCGTCCAAAGGATAATCGTCAATCGGATCCCCCCTCTGCTCCCGGCATGTGCCGGGACTGCATGAAAACCGTGATCATATGAAGGCCAAAACAGTCATTCCACTTTAACTTCCTTTCCCCGCCCCATGTACCATTTGTAAAACATCCAGGCAAATTCGGCAGGAACATCCTTTACCCCGTTAAATTGAATCGGTTTTGCACGATTCATCGTTTCAATGGAGGCAAGGCCCAGCCATTTTTGAAAAAGGTTCCGGGATACGCGCACTTCAATCACTTTTTCCCGCTTGGAAAGGAACAAAGAAGTCGTAAAAATGCCCGATTGCAACTGAATAAAACGGTCATTCAATACATATTTCGTATGTAAATAACCGATCCATCTTGCGACCAGTATCGATACGAACAGAAAAGCGGACAAAAGCCACCACGGAACACGCAAGCCGAAAATTTCCGGTTTCCAAAAATATAACACGACTGTGGCGATGATCCAAATCCAGCTCGGGGCAAACAGCCGGACCCATAAAGATTTCTTGGGGAGCTGCCTCATCTCCTGTGCCACTTCATAGTCCGGCAATATCTCGTTGATGATTTCGTACGCCCTTTTAACCGGCAAAAAAGGATACAGCGAGTTTAATTCAAGTTTCTCTCCTTCAAAGTCAAGCCTTCCTGCACTCGTCAGCTTGACTTCCGCCAGCCCGAGCAACCGTTTCAACAAAGACTGTTCCACTTCAACAGCCTGCACTTTATGCTTTTCGATAAAAAAAGACGTCTCTTCAATTACCCCTTTGGTAATATAAATCCGCTCTTCATCAGAGGAGATCTCATATTTCCCATACTTCAAAAAGGTCCGTGCCATGCCGAAAACCACCGCAACAATGGCCACAAAAAGGACAATGCCCGATACAATCCACCAGGAACCGATTATATAAGAGAGCATCCCTTTCGCCGTTTTATCAATATCGACAATATCGTCCACATTCGAATAAAAAGAAAAAAATACCGGGATGACGGCAAGCGGACTTAAAGATGTAAAACTTGCTTTTAACGTATCTTTTCTCGTCGGTTTAAAATGGACCACCCGTTCCTTTTCTTCCGCATCCAGTTCAAACGTTTTACGCTTATCATTCTGCACGATGTCAATGATTTTTTCCGCTTCTTTCCGGGTGATCACTTGAAATAACACGGCCGCTTCATCCCCGGAGATACCCGTTTCAAAGCTGACAGAGGTGACATGAAAAATCCGGTGAAAAAAGGATGTATGGCGGTTAATGTTTTGGATTTTCGAAAAAGGAATCGTCCGTTCCGTTTTGTTGAATATGCCTTTATACAGATGAAAGGAGCGTTCATCCAGTGCATATTTATGTGTGTACCATTTCAAAAAATGATATACCATCACGATTGCAAAAAAGAGCAAAAACAAATATCTGCCATATGTAAGCACGGGAGAACGGGAACCGGCATTTACGATAAATAAGATAATGAAAAGGATGAAATAGCTTTTTACAAAATCACCGATACGAAACAAGATCAAAAGGGGATGGTACCGTTTTTTCTTCACGACTCCACCGTTGCCAAAAACTTATAAAAACCTATAAGCATTTGTTTAATTCCTTCTTCATCGTGTCCGATTTTGCCGAAGCTACTTTCGTTTGTCATAACACTCCAAAGGCGTAAATTCGGATACAACGACTCCTACACATCAACTGCACCTTGTAAGTGGTTAAGCAGTTAATTTATCATAATTAGCTAAATTGATAGCCGCATTTAGGTCTCTATCTATTTCATTTCCACATTCACATCGATAAACTCTATCAGAAAGTTTAAGGTCACGCTTCATCTTGCCACATGATGAACAAGTTTTCGATGACGGGAAGAAACGGTCGACTTTGACAAATTCAATACCATATTTCTCACATTTGTATTCCATTTGTCTAGTAAATTCGTAGAATCCTTGTTTGGCTATTGCTTTTGATAAATGACGATTTTTCATCATTCCAGTTACATTCAAGTCCTCCATTACAACTTTGCAAGGTTTGGTTTTCACGATTGCATTTGTTGTTTGATGAAGGTGATTTCTTCGAATGTTTGATAATCGTCTGTGTAAGAATCGTATTTGCTTTTCGGTTTTTATAATGTTGCTTGTTTTGACAAAACGGCTTCCCTCCTTATTTATTTCATATTTTCGAGAAACTCTTCTCTGCAACCTCCGAAGTCGTTTCTCAATCTTCTTTACTTCTACTGTTTTATTGATATTCT
>SNQX01000117.1_pt1 | contig 30337 bp, 28 predicted proteins | sample 2580501 | NCBI WGS metagenome assembly SNQX01 (sample SAMN10953784, study PRJNA522744) | food fermentation metagenome | isolation source: 48-hour incubation of native-enriched microbial consortia from nixtamalized... | place: Mexico | collected 2017-09-24 | reverse complement strand
CCCTGGGGCGGGATCGAGAACGGGCCCGGGGGACGCTGGGGAGGGGCCGTTTTGATCCCGCACGCGGGCGGGGGGGGCGAGGGCGGGGCGGGGACGAGACCGGACGGGGCGGGGTCAGTCGGCGTCGGTGGAGGAGCCGAGGAGCTCGCGGACGCGGCTGGAGACGCGGTGGAACTCCTCCGTCTCCAGCACATCGGCGTAGCCGCGGCGGGCCGGAAGGTCGACGCGGTGCTCCTCCAGGATCCGTCCGGGGCGCGGCCCCATCACGATGACGCGGCTGGCGAGGTAGACCGCCTCCGCGACCGAGTGGGTCACGAGCAGCACGGTCGTGCCGGTGGCGCTCCAGATCCGGTTGAGCTCGACGTTCATGCGCTCGCGCGTGAGGGCGTCGAGGGCACCGAACGGCTCGTCCATGAGCAGCACCCGCGGCTCGTGCAGCAGCGCGCGGCACAGCGACACCCGCTGCTGCATGCCTCCGGAGAGCTCGTGCGGCAGCGACTTCTCGAAGCCGGTGAGCCCGGTCATCTCGATGAGCTCGTCGGCACGGGCCTGGGCCTTGCGCATGTCCATCCCGCGCATCTCGGCCTGCAGGAGGATGTTGCCGCGGACGCTGCGCCATTCCAGAAGCGCCGCCCGCTGGAACACGTAGCCGATATCCTGCCGCGGACCGCGGACCTCGTCGCCACGCAGCCGGATGCTGCCGCGGCTCGGAGCGGTGAGGCCCGCCACGGCCTTCAGGAGCGTCGATTTGCCGCATCCCGAGGGCCCGGCGATGGAGAGGAACTCCCCCTCCTCGACGCGGAGGTCTACGCCCTCGAGAGCCGTGACCTGGCGGCGCTTGGAGGCGAAGGTGATCGCGAGATCCGAGACCTCGAGCGCCGGAGCGGTGCTCGTGGCCGCGGGTCCGCGTTCCTGCTGAACGTGAGTGTCCATGACGTTCGGTCTCACTTACCGGGGGTGAACGAGTCGTCGAAGTAGGTGTCCACCTCGCCGTCGCCCGAGATGAGCCCGGCCTCGGACAGCACCTCCAGCGTGGACTCCCAGTCCTCGGTGGCGTTCGCGCCAGGAGCCTGGCCCTCGGTGGCGTCGGTGTGGAGCAGCTCGATGGTCTCCTCCCACTGGTGCAGCAGGACCTCCTGCGAGGGCATCTGCGGGTCCTTGCCCTCCATCGCGGCCACCGCCGCCTCGGGGTCCTCCTGCGCCGCCGCGAAGGCCTCGGAGGTCGCCGCGACCAGCGCCTCGACGAGCTCCGGGTCGTTCTCGATGGTGTCGGTCGGGGCGATCAGGCCGTTGCTGAAGAAGTTCAGGCCGGCGTCGGAGTAGCGCAGGTACTCGACGTCCTTGCCGCTCTTGTCGGCGATGGTCGGGCCCTGGTCGTGCGCGAACCCGATGAGGCCGTCGACCTTGCCCGAGAGCATGGCGGCGATCTTCCCCGCGGCGTCGAGGTTCTGCTGCGTCACATCGCCCTCCTCCAGGCCCACCGCCTCGAGGTACATCGGGAAGGTGGTGGTCGGGGCGTCGCCCGCGGAGACCGCGATGGTCTTGCCCTTGAGGTCTTCGGGGCTGGAGATGCCGGAGTCGGCGAAGACCTGCACGGCCGACGGCGTGGTCTGCAGGAAGACGCCGACGCTCTTGATGCCGACGCCCTTGTCGATGTTCGCGAGGACGGCCGGGGTGTCCGCCCAGCCGAAGTCGACCTGCCCCTGCCCGACGGCCTGTGCGGTCTTCGTCGACCCCTGGCCGGCCTTGATCGTGAGGTCGATGCCGTGCTCCTCGAAGATGCCCTGGTCGACGCCGTAGTAGAAGGCCGCGTGCTCGCCGTACGGGTACCAGTTGAGCATGAGGGTGACCGGCGTGAGCTCGGCGCCGTCACCGTCGCCGGAGCTCGCCGGGGCCGTCGATCCTCCGCAGCCGGAGAGGGCGAGCACCGCGACGGACGCGAGGGCGATCGAGCTGAGGATGGTGCCTGACTTCTTCATCAGTGCCTTCTTTCGTGGGGGCGAGGGGGGTCAGAGTCGGACGGTGGCCGCGGCGACGTCGCGCTTGGAGGCGTGCCACGGGATGAGGAAGCGCTCGGCGATCTGAATGATGCCGAAGAGGATGACGCCGAGCAGCGACATGATGATGAGCGCGGCGAAGAGCATGGCGGTGTCGAGGTTGCCGTTGGCCTGGAGGATCACGTAGCCGAGGCCCTCGTTCGCGCCGACGAACTCGCCGACGACGGCACCGGTGACCGCGAGCGTCGCGGCGACCTTGAGGCCGGAGAGGAGCTCGGGCAGAGCCGCGGGCAGACGCACCTTGAGGAAGGTCTTGAAGCGGCTCGCTCCCATGGTCGATGCGAGCTGGAGGATCTCCGGGTCGACGGTGCGCAGACCCGCGAGGCCCGAGATGACGACAGGGAAGAACGCCATGAGCACGGCCACGAGGATCTTCGGCTCCGCCCCGAACCCGAGCCACACGACGAACAGCGGGGCGATGGCGATCTTCGGGATGACCTGCGCGAAGAGGATGACGGGATAGAGCGTCTGCTCCAGGCCTCGCGAGTAGACCATGAGCACCGCGACGAGGACGCCGACGACGACCGCGATGACGAACCCGATCACGGTCTCGTAGGTGGTGACCCAGGTGTTCTGCGCAAGGTAGGCGGCGTTGTCGGTGAAGGCGGCCCAGGTGTCGGCAGGCGACGGGATGATGAAGGCCGGCACCCACCCGAGGCTCGTGGAGACCCACCAGAGCGCGAGCACCGCGAGCACGAAGACGAGCGGGTGCCAGTGGCGGCTCCACCAGCGGACGATGCCCGGAGGCTCGGGGCGATCGGCGGCGATCGCCAGGGTCATGGTCGCGGAGGGGGCAGACGACATGGGGTCCTCGACATCTTCGTGAAGGATTCGGGAAAGCGCATTCCCGTTCGGTGTTGCGAGTCTATGCCGACGCTTCTGCCGTGTCAACGCATGGCCGCGGCCGCACCGTCGTCGCCCCCACGGGCGGGGCGTCCTGGCCGGTCACCGCGTCCGGGCGAGAGCCGCGCCCGCGACCCGCAGCCAGCGTGCGGGGTCGGTCAGGGCGGCGGTCGGCGACCCCGCCAGCGCGGTCAACGACACCGCCTCCGCGAAGAGGCTCGTATCCGCGTCGTCCGCGATCCGACCCGCCGCGAGCAGAGGACGCGCCCCTGCCTCGGCGGCGAGCGCGGCGAGGAACGACGGCACCTTCCCGTCGCCCGACTGTCCGTCGTAGGATCCCTCGCCGGTGATCACGACCTCGGCGCCCCGGACGGCTCCGGCCAGATCGATGAGGGCCGCCACCTCGGCCGCCCCCGGAGCGAGGATCCCGCCCCAGCGCACGAGCGCGGCCCCCGTCCCTCCGGCGGCACCGGTGCCGGGCAGCGCCGGATCGACGGGAAGGAGGGCGGCGAGGTGCGCGAGCGCGTCGTCGACACGGGCGATGTCCTCCGGAGCCGTGAGGCCCTTCTGCGGACCGAACACCGCCGCCGCACCGCGAGGGCCGACGAGCGGATTCGTGACATCGGTCAGCACGCGGACGTCGGCTGCCGTGCGCAGCGCCCCGAGGTCGGCCGTGACGATATCCGCCAGACCACGCGCGCCCCGCGCCACCGGCTCGCCGTCCGCGTCGAGGAAGCGTGCCCCGAGAGCGGTGAGCAGGCCGGTGCCGCCGTCGGTGGAAGCACTGGAGCCGATGCCGAGGATCAGGCGCGAGACGCCGTGATCGAGGGCCGCGGCGATCGCCTGCCCGAAGCCGATCGTGTCGGCCTCCCAGGGGCGCAGACCGTCGAGGAGCTCGATGCCAGAGGTCGAGGCGATGTCGACGACGCCCGTGCCGCCGGGGGCGTCGGTCGTGCTCGGCAGGAGCAGCCAGGACGTCTCGACGGGAGCGCCCGCCGGACCGTCCACCGTGACCGGCAGGCGCTGTGCATCCGGTACCGCCGTCGCGAACGCCGCGACGGTCCCCTCCCCGCCGTCGGCCATCGGGCGGAGGACGATGTCCGCGGCCGGCTCGACCTCCCGCCAGCCGGCAGCGAGCGCCGCGGCGGCGTCGGCCGCGGTGATCGTGCCCTTGAAGCTGTCCGGAGCGATGACGACGCGGGTCATGCCCCGAGCCCCGGGGTGCTCGCGCGGACGACCACCTCGAGGGGGAGCGTCGGCTGCTGCCAGTCCTCGTCGACGATCGCGCGGAAGGCCTGGTACCCGGCGTCGCTCAGCGGCACGCAGACCGTGGTGAGGGCGGGGGTGACGTCGCGGCTCGAGGGCACGTCGTCGAAGCCGCAGACCGCGATGTCCGTGCCGACCTCACGGTCTGCTGCGCGGATGGCCGCCATCGCGCCGATCGCCACGACGTCGCTGATGCCGAACACGACGGTGCCCGCGGGGACACCGGTGGCGAGGGCCTCGGTCATCGCCGCCGCCCCGGACTCCCGACGGAAGTCTCCGCGGACGGTCTGCGCGACCTCTCCGCCGCCCTCCGCGAAGCCGGCGCGGAAGCCCGCCAGCCGGTCGTCCGAGGTCCGCACGCCCTCCGCCGCCCCGACGAGCACGGCGGAACGATAGCCGAGTGCCGCCATGCGACGACCGAGCGCGGCGGCCCCGGCCCGGTTGTCGATCTCCACCCGGCGATCGCCGTCGCCGTCCGCACCGAAGGCGACCACACGGCCGCCGAGCCGGGTGAACTCGGCGAGCTCGCGGGCGGTCTCGGCCTGCCCTTCCTCCTGCGTCCGCGAGGCGGCGAGGATGAGGCCCTGCGGTCGCTGTCCGCGCAGCGCGCGGACGATCCGGGCCTCCCGCGCCGGATCGCGCTCGGTGATGGCCACGGTCACGACGAGGCCCTGCTCGTCGGCTCCGCGGGCGACGCCCGAGGCGATGAGACCGAAGTAGGGGTCGGCGATGTCGGCGACGAGGAGCGCGATCACCGGCGAGCGTCCGCGGGCGGTCGCCTGCGCGGAGACGTTGGCCGTGTAGCCGAGGGCTGCGGCGGCGGCCTCCACCCGTTCCCGGAAGGGGGCGGCGACCTTGCGTTCGGAACCGTTGAGCACGCGCGACGCGGTCGCCAGGGACACTCCGGCCTCGAGTGCGACGTCGTGCAGCGTGGGTGCCGGTCCCCGCGCGTGACGGGGGCGGCGCGCGGCCGGCGGCTCTGCCGGAGTGACGGGCGGGGTCATGCTCCGAGCCTACCGACGGCGCCGGAACCGCTTCGAGGGGCGCTCACGGCTGCCGCCCCAGAAACCCGAGGAGGGCGGCGGCTTCGCCGGCGAGCAGCTCAGGGGCGTCGTCGGGCACGAACTCCAGCAGCGCGTCGCGCGGCGGGTGCGGGGCGGCGGCGACGTCCGCGAAGAACCGGGTCCAGAGCGCGGAGCGCGAGCGGAGGGGGTGGCGCTCGGTGCGCGGCCACCAGGAGAAGACATGAGCGGCGGAGACATGTGGGCCGAGCCGACGGAACTCCTCGAGCGCCACGGGGACGGGGGCGCCGACCGTGGGCTGCCAGTACGTCGACAGCATCGGGTGGTCGACCTCCTGCAGCAGCTCGAGCGTGGCCGGGGCGGTGTCGGCGAGCGTGCCGCCGTGGAACTCCAGGGCGAGCCCGACGCCCCGGGCGGCCGCCTCGACCGCGGCCGCGCGGAGCCGGGTCACGATGCGGTGGCGCTCCTCCGCCGACGCCTCCGCCGAGCCGTGCGCACCCGCCCACACCCGCACGCGGTGGGCACCCAGGGCCGCGGCGCTGTCGAGGACCGCGGTCAGCGACTCCTCCGATCCGGCGCGGAAGTACGATCCGTAGGACGCGACGGCGAGCCCGGCATCCGCGGTCATCCGCGCGACCTCCGCGGCGCGGCAGACGTCTCCCGGCGGCACATGCACGTCGCCGCCCCACTCGATCACGTCGAGACCCGCGGCAGCCGCGAGCCCGACGATCCTCTCCGGCGGCAGCGCCCGGAACGTCACCGAGCACAGCCCCGCACGGATCCCCGTCATCCCGTCATCCTCTCAGTCCTCCCGTCCGCCGGCACCGTCCGGCCCGTCCACCCCGGGCTCCCCGGTCGGACGACCCGGCCCCTTCCGTTCCCCGTGTCGAGTCCGTCTGCACGACCTCGTCCCGTCTGCACGACCGAACCCCGGGTCTGACCCTGCACACGTTCCCGAGTCGTGCAGGTGTCCCTGTGGGACCGATACACGACGCGGGTCCGAAACACGACGACCGAGACCGGGGAACGGGACGGTACGGACTTCCTCGTCGAGTCCCACCTGCACGACCTCGTCCCGCCTGCACGACCGGAACCCAGGTCTGACCCTGCAGACGAACCCGAATCGTGCCGGTGCCCCCCGGTCGATCCGACACACGACGACCGAGACCGGGACGGATGCACGACCTGAGCACGACGGGACGACCGACACCCGGGAACGGGTCGTGCATCCGTGGCGGGGTCGTGCATCCGGAACCTCGGTGGGGACGAGACCGGGGGTCACAGGTGGGGGGCGACCGCCGTCGCGAAGGCCTCGGCCGTGCGACGGACCACACGAGCCGGGTCGTCGGCCCACACGTCGGCATGGAAGATCTCCACCTCGATGTCACGGTCGTAGCCGGTGTCCTGCACGGCGCGGGTCAGGGCGCTGAAGTCGATCACCCCGTCCCCCGGATAGTGCCGGGAGAGGAGGGGGTCTGCGGCAAGGGGGGTCTTCCAGTCGCACACCTGATACGTGGCGATGCGGCCCTCGCGTCCGGCCCTGGCGATCTGGTCGAGCACCTGCGGGTCCCACCAGATGTGGAACGTGTCGACGGCGGCACCGACCACGGCAGGGTCGAAGTCCGCGGCGATGTCGAGCGCCTGACCGAGGGTGGAGACCACGGCACGGTCGGAGGCGTACATCGGATGCAGCGGCTCGATCGCGAGGGTCACCCCGGCGGCCCGGGCGTCCTCCGCGAGGGTGCCGATCGCATCGCGAACGCGCTCCCGCGCCCCGACGAGGTCGCGCGACCCCTCGGGAAGACCGCCGGCGACGAGCACCAGGACAGCCGTCGACCCCTCGGCACCGGCCGCCGCGAGAGTGGCCGCCTCCTCGATCGCCCGGCGGTTGTCGTCGAGGGCGGCCTCGCGCTCCGGGCCCGCGGGCAGCGTGAAGAAGCCCCCGCGGCAGTGGGTCGTGAAGCGCAGGCCGGAGTCGGTCAGCATGCGGGCGGCGACATCGAGGCCCACCGCCTGCACGGGCTCCCGCCACAGACCGATGGCCTCGACCCCCGCCGCCGCCGTGACGCGCAGGGCCGTCGCGAGGTCCGCGTGCTTCACGGTGGCCTGGTTGATCGAGAGCCGCGGGTGCGGCACGGTCCCGACGGCGGCCGCCCAGGACTCGCGCTCCGCCGCCAGGCTCCGGGGGGCGGTCATGCGTCCACCCCGTTCAGCCGGAGCAGGCTGTGCCAGCGCTCCCGCGCGAGCTCCGGCCGCTCCAGGGCGAGCGCCCCGTTGGCCAGCTCGACGATGCGGCTGAGGTGCGGCAGGCTCCGCGCGGAGTGCAGTCCCCCGACCATCTGGAACGCCGGCTGATGACCGTTGAGCCAGGACAGGAAGGCGACCCCGGTTTTGTAGTAGAAGGTCGGCGCCGCGAACACCTGCCGGCTCAGCTCCTCGGTCGGCCCGAGGAGGGCGAGGTACCGCTCGGGGTCGTCCGCGTCGAGCGCCTGGATCGCGGCGGAGGCCACCGGGGCGAGAGCGGCGAACGCGCCGAGCAGCGCATCCGAATGCCCGCGCGACGCGGACCCCTCGGGCGCGGCCGCGTCGGCCAGACTGTCTCCGCCGATGAGGCCCACGTAGTGGAAGTCGTCGCCGGTGAACATGCGCACCCCCTCCGGCAGCCGCTCGCGCACCCAGACCTCGGACTCCGCGTCGAGCAGACTCATCTTCACGCCGGCGACCGCGGCGCGGTTCTCGCCGATGATGTCGAGCAGCACCTCGGCGGCCTCCTGCCACGCGGGACCGCCGCTCCCCCCGGAGGACGAGGGCGCGAAGTACCCCGCCAGCTCCGGATCGAACGCGGTGCCGAGCCAGTGCAGCACGACCGGTGCCGATGCGCGGGACAGCACCTCGCGGTACACGCGGCGGTAGTCGTCCGCGCTCTCCGCGACCCTGGCGAGGTGCCGCGACGCCATGAGCACCGGCCCCGCCCCCTGCTCCTCGGCGAAGTGCAGCTGCTCGAGATAGGCGGCGATCACCTGATCGAGCGAGATGCGTGCGTCGTCGACGTGATCGGTGTTGACCCCGACGACGACTGCCCCGCCCTCCTCGCGGGCGACCTCGGCGCTGCGGGCGATGAGCTCGCGCACTGCCGCCGCATCCAGGCCCATGTTGCGCTGCGCAGTGTCCATCGCGTCGGCCACGCCGAGTCCCCACGAGTACACGTTGCGCCGGAACGCGAGCGTGGCGTCCCAGTCGATGTCGGCCGGGCGTCCCGGCGTGTTGTCGGCGTGCACCTTCGGCACGACGTGCGCGGCGGCGTAGGCCACCCGACTGCGGAGCGGACCCTCCGGCCGTGTGACGGCCCCGGCTTCGCGGAGCTCCGCCTCGGCGGTGTGGCCGTCGGCGGCGAGCAGGCGGAGGGTGGTCATGCGTGGTCCAGGGTCAGCGGCTCGAGCACGATCTTGCGCCCCTCGGCACTGGACGCGAGTCCGGCCTCGGCGAACTGGACCCCGCGCGCGCCGGCGAGCAGGTCGAACGGATAGTCCGTGCCGAGGACGAACGAGGTGAGGTACTCCTCCCACTGCTGCCGGAAGCCGTTGTGGAACACGTCGTTCGTCGGCACCTGCTGCCAGTCGGCGTCGTAGTCGTGGCTGTCCTCCAGGTCGGGGTTCCACACGGGCTTGGGCGTGGCGTTGCGGGGCTGGATCTTCGCGCCGAACAGTCCGACGACGGCGGAGCCATGCGTGCCGTCGACCTGGAACTCCACGAGCTCGTCGCGGTTCACCCGCACGGTCCACGAGGAGTTGATCTCGGCGATCGCCCCGCCGTCGAGCTCGAAGATGCCGTAGGCGGCGTCCTCGGCTGTGGCCGTGTAGTGCTCGCCCTTCTCGTCCCAGCGGTCGGCGATGTGCACCGCGGCCTGCGCGTAGACGCTCGTGACCTCGCCGAAGAGGTTCTCCAGCACGTAGTTCCAGTGCGGGAACATGTCGGTGATGATGCCGCCGCCGTCCTCGGTGCGGTAGTTCCAGCTCGGACGCTGCGCGGGCTGCCAGTCGCCCTCGAACACCCAGTAGCCGAACTCGCCGCGGACGGACAGGATGCGGCCGAAGAAGCCGGAGTCGATGAGGCGCTTGAGCTTCTGCAGCCCCGGGAGGTAGAGCTTGTCGTGGACGACGCCGGTCTTCACGCCGGCATCGCGCGCCAGCCGCGCGAGCTCCAGGGCCTCGTCCAGCGACTCGGCGGTGGGCTTCTCGGTGTAGATCGCCTTGCCGGCGGCGATGGCCTTGCGGATCGCGGACGCCCGGGCCTTCGTGACGAGGAAGTCGGCGTAGATCTCCCACTGCGGGTCGGCGAGGGCGGCGTCGAGGTCGGTCGTCCAGTCCTCGATGCCGTGCTTCGCGGCCAGTTCGGCGAGCTTGGCCTCGCTGCGTCCGACGAGGATCGGCCGCACGGTCACGCGGGTGCCGTCGGGGAGCTCGATCCCGCCCTCGTCGCGGATCGCGAGGATAGACCGCACCAGGTGCTGCCGGTATCCCATGCGCCCGGAGACGCCGTTCATGATGATCCCGATCTCGCGGGTGGGGGCCTGTGCCATCTCGGTCCGTTCCTCTCGGTGGAAGCTGTCGGCGCTGACAGGAGAATCTTGGTAAGCGCTTTCCGAGATCATGGCATGAGACGCACGACCTCGCAACCGCCCCTAGCGCGGAGGGACCGTGCTGGCGCGCACGTGCAACGCGGGAGCCACCTCTACGCGCTCCGCCGGCCGGTTCGAGCCCTCGCGCAGGCGATCGCGGAGGAGCTCGACCGCACGGCGCCCGACATGCTGCTTGGGCGGCCGCAGCGCGGTGAGCGGCGGGGACCCGTGCTCGGCGACCTCATCGTCGTAGGCGATGAGCGAGAGGTCGTCGGGCAGCCGCCAGCCCGCGTCCTGCAGATGCTGCTGGAGCAGGAGCGCCTGCGGGTCGGAATGCACGAGCAGCGCCGTCGCCCCCGTCCCACGGATCTCGGCGAGCAGCGCCGAGACCACCTCCGCCTGCGCCGATCCCTCCATCCGGTCCAGCGCCGCGTCGCGGTCCACCGTCACCGTGAGCCCGAGCTCGGCGACCGCCCGCGACCAGCCCTGCCGCAGTCCGGCGGAGGTGGGCGACTGCGGTGAGGTGAGGATCCCGACCCGCCGGTGTCCCAGCGCGGCAAGGTGCCCGGCGGCGAGCGCGCCCCCGAACGCGTGGTCGGTCGCCACGGTCTGCATCCGGGTGAGGGCGAGAGCGGACGGGGTCCGGCGCTCCACGAGCACGACCGGCACAGGGAGCATGTCCAGCCAGGAGAGCAGCGCGTGTCCGTCGGCGCCCTGCGTCTCGGGGGCCACGATGAGCCCGTGCACCGTCCCGGATTCCAGGAGCGCCGCGATCTGGCGGCGCTGGTCCTGCGCGGCGTAGCTGGCCCCGCGGAGCACGAGCTGCACCCCCGCCTCGACCCCGGCGCTCCGGGCACCGACGACCACCTGCGGCCAGTAGTAGCTCAGCGACGGCACCACCATCCCGATCCGGAACTGCGGCCCGGGGAGGGCGGCCCGCGCGACGGTCGTGTCCAGGGCGCTCCGCAGCACCGCTCCCCCGTGCACCCGGGTCAGCAGCCCGCGGTCCGCGAGCGTGGTTATGTCGCGGCGGATGGTGAGCTCCGCCACCCCGAAGTCGCGGGCGAGATCGGCCACGCGCACCGCCCCCGTCCGGCGCAGCTCGTCCAGGATCCGTTCCCGGCGGGAGAGGCCGAAACGCGGGGTGGGACGCTCCTCGGTCATGACGACCTCCGCGATGCGTGCTCGCCGAGGGTGCCGCGGGGGATCATCGGATTCTCGCCTTCGTTGTTCGAGTCTGTTCGATGCAGACGGTTTCGGTTCGATCACGTTGCCTGCGCTCGAACGCACAGTCTTCACTGGAACCCTGCGCCTCGGCAAGCGCATACCCAGAACTGCGGAGACTCATGACCCCTCGACCATCCGTCCTCGCCGCGCTGTCGACGGAGGCGTGGGACCTCGTGTTCGACGACGCTCGACGCGCCCGCCTGCAGACCCTCGCCGCACCCGCCGACGCGCTGCACACGCCCTCCCTCGACGCCGCGGCTCGGGACGACCTCCTCCGCGTGGAGGTGCTGGTGACGGGCTGGGGCGCGCCGGTCCTGGACGCGGACCTGCTCGACCGTCTGCCCCGGCTGCGCGCCGTCTTCCACGCGGCGGGGAGCGTGCGCGGACTCGTGTCCGACGCGTTCTGGGAGCGCGACATCCTGCTCACCTCGGCCGCCGAGGCCAACGCGGCCCCCGTCGCCGAGTACACGCTCGCGATGATCCTGCTCTCCGGCAAGCGCGCCCTCCTCCCGCTCCGTACGGCCGACGCACAGCACGACCTGCGCGCCGGCCCCCGCGTCGGGGGCCGTATCGGCAACCTCGACCGCACGGTGGGCATCGTCGGGTTCTCCCGCATCGGGCGCCGCGTGGTCGAACTGCTGCGGCCCTTTCCCGGACTGCAGGTGCTCGTCGCCGACCCGTTCGCCGACCCCGAGGAGGTGGCCGCGGCCGGCGCCCGGCTGGTCCCGCTCCACGCCCTGCTCCCCGCCGTCGACCTGCTCTCCCTGCACGCACCGGCCCTGCCCGCGACGCGGGGGATGATCGGCCGCGCGCAGCTCGCGGCGCTGCGCGACGGCGCCACCGTGCTCAACACCGCGCGTGGCGCCCTCCTCGATCACGACGCGCTGCTCGCGGAGTGCGCCTCCGGTCGCCTCGACGCGATCCTCGACGTCACCGACCCGGAGCCGCTTCCGCCCGACCACCCGCTGCTGCACCTGCCGAACGTCGCGGTCACCCCGCACCTCGCCGGCTCCCTCGGCACCGAGGCGCACCGGCTGGCCGACGCCGCCCTCGACGAGCTGGAAGCGTGGGTGGCCGGTCGTCCGCCTCGACACCCCGTGCACCGCGCCGACCTCGCGCACAGCGCATGACGTCCCTCGCACTGCCTCCGGAGGACCGCGCGCTCTCCCCGCACACGGGATGGACGCGCGCACACCTGACGACGGTCGCCGATGCCATCCTCGACGGGGCCGCCCGTCACGCGAGCCCGGCGGGCGCGGGCATCCGCTACCCCGGCGCTCCTGGCGGCTTCGGCGCCGCGGTCGATGCGCTCGAGGGATTCAGCCGCACGTTCCTGCTGGCCGCGTTCCGCATCGCCGGCGACCCGCTCGGCACGGAGGCGCTGGCCGACCGCTACGCCCGAGGCCTCGCTGCGGGCGTCGACCCCGATGGTGCCGAACGGTGGCCGCGCCCCGACGAGGTCGACCAGGCGAAGGTCGAGGCCGCGGCACTCGCCCTGGGCCTGCACCTCACGCGCGACACGGTGTGGGCACGCCTCGACGACACGGCCCGGACCCACACCGTGGACTACCTCGCGACGTTCGTCGGCGGCAGCTACCCGCCGAACAACTGGGCGTGGTTCCGGGTGCTCGTCGAGCAGTTCCTGGAGAGCGTCGGCGGGCCGTCCTCCGCCACGGACCGCGCGACCGACTTCGCGCTGGACGGGTTCGAACGCGAGGGCGGGTGGAGCGCCGACGGCGCCGCCCGGTCGTTCGACCACTACGCCGGCTGGGCGCTGTCCTTCTACCCGCTGCTCTGGGCGGACATGATCGGCGCGGAGCCGCGTCACACGGACCGGGTCGCCCGGTTCCGCCGCCGGCTCGACGCGTTCCTCGACGACGCCCTGCATCTCGTCGGCGCCGACGGCGGACCGCTCATCCAGGGGCGCAGCCTCACCTACCGCTTCGCGACGGCCGCCGCGGCCGGGGCCGCGGCGTTCTCCGGCACCTCGCGGCATGACCCCGGCCTCCTGCGCCGGGCGGTGAGCGGTCAGGTCCGGCACTTCGCCGCCCGCGGTGCGCCGGATGCGACCGGAGTGCTGCCCCTCGGCTGGTACGGCGCCTGGCGCCCGCTCGCCCAGGACTACTCCGGCCCCGGCTCCCCGTACTGGGCGGCGAAGGGTCTCCTGCCGCTCGCCCTCCCCGCCGCGCATCCGTTCTGGACCGCCGTCGAACAGCCCCTGCCGATCGATCGGGGCCCGTTCACCCGCGTCCTGCTCGCCCCGGGGTGGCTGGCGACGGGCACCCCGGACGGCGTCGTGCGCGTGGTCAACCACGGCACCGACCACCGCATCCCCGGTGCGTTCCAGCCCGATGCGCCGCTGTACGCGAAGCTCGCGTACAGCACCGCGACCGCCCCCGTTCTCGCCGGCCCCGGGGCACGCGACCCGCTCGACGGCACGGTCGCCGTGGTGCGCGGGGGCCGAGCGAGCCACCGCTCCGGCTTCCTGACGGGGCGCCTGAGGGAGACGGACGGCACGGCGCTCGGCGGCTCCTGCGGCCCCGCGCACTGGCACGACGGCGTCCGCATGGAATTCGACGTCGGCGGAGGCGGCATGGCCGTCGAGACCACGGTCGGCCCGATGGTCGATGTGGTGTCGGTGGTGCGCGGACCGTGGGAGGTGCGGCTCGTGCGGGTACGGGCGGGCGCAGGGCCGGACGGAGCGATCCACGACGGCGACGTCCTCCGCATCGGCGGATGGGCCCTGTCCGCCGCCACCGTGGTCGGGACCGGCCCCGCCGCCGTCACCGCCGCCCTCACCCCCGGCGGGGAGACGCAGAGTCGGGTGGTCGGCCTCCACGGCCTCGACGACGCGACCGCGGGGGTCCGGCGGGAGCGGGACGTGACCCCGCTCGGCCCGGAGACGGTCACCCCGTGGCTCTCCGCGCCGGTGCGACCCGGCACCTGGATCGCGGTGGGCGTGCTGCTCGGAGGCTCGCCCGCTCCACCGGAACTCGAGCTGCGGGGAGGGGACGCGACGGTGTCGTGGCCGGACGGCGCCGCGACGACCTTTCGCCCCGACGAGCAGCTGCCCCGCGGATGAGCGTCAGCGGTGTGCTGTGCTCGCCCGCTCCACGAGCCGCGTCGGAACCACCGCGGGTGCTGCAGGATCGGTCGTCGTCCCGTCGGCCTCCACAGCCGCGATGAGCGCGGTGACCGCCCGCTGCGCGAGCGCCGGGAAGTCCTGCCGGACGGTCGTGAGCGGCGGGAGGAAGTTCGCCGCCTCGGGGATGTCGTCGAAGCCGACCACGCTGACGTCCGACGGAACCGCGCGCCCGGACTCCGCCACCGCCCGCAGCAGCCCGAGCGCCATCTGGTCGTTGGCGCAGAACACCGCGGTCGCCGTGCCCAGAGCCGCGCCCGCGGCGAAGCCCGACTCCGCGCTCCAGTCGCCGCGCACGACCGGCGGTGGCACGACGCCGGCATCCGCCAGGGCGTCACGCCAGCCCCGCTCGCGCTCGGCGGCGGCGAACGAGCCCGCCGGTCCCGCGAGGTGGTGGACGGTCTCGTGCCCGAGATCGAGCAGGTGGCGGGTGGCGGCCTGCGATCCCGCGGCATGATCGCTGTGCACCACGGCCGCTCCGGCGCCGGCGGGGGCATCCACGACGACGAGGTGCAGCTCCGGCGGCAGGGTCGCGGCGGGGACGAGCGCGGAGGCCTCGTTCAGCACGAGAGCCCCGTCCACGCCCTGATCGGCGAGCCGGGCGAACGCGGCCTCCACGCCGTCCGCGGCCGTGACGACGGTGAGCGCGTATCCACGATCCGCCGCCGCTTCGGCCGTGGCCTGCAGCATCCGGGAGTTGCCGACCGTGGCCAGAGTGGTCACGACGAGGCCGAGGGTGTGGCTGCGCCCGGTGCGCAGAGCCCGCGCCGCGCGATGCGGTCGGTAGCCGAGCTCGGCCATGGCGGCTTCGACCCGCGCCCGGGTCTGCGGGTCGACGCGGGGGCTGCCGTTGACGACGCGGGAGACGGTCTGCCCCGAGACGCCGGCGCGCGCCGCGACGGTGGCCATGGACACGCGCGCGGCGGTCGTGGGCTTCTCGGCCACGGGAACCTCCGTTCACAACTCCGTCGTGTTGACGTTAGCACGCGGCCGTGCCTACCATGTTGACGTGAACACGCCCGCATCCATGGAGGTCCCCACGGAGCGTCTCGGCGCCGGTGTCGTCAAGCGCCCGACCACCCTCGCCGACGGCCGCGACCTCATCTATTACGACGACCCGGACACCACTCTCGGTGCCGAGCGGTCGGTCGACGCCCGCACTCTGGCCCCGCGGCCGGACACAGCGACCATGCGGCTCGACGTGCTCACGGGCGACTGGATCACCGTCGCCGCCAACCGTCAGAACCGCGTCATGATGCCGGGAGCCGATGCCGACCCGCTCGCGCCGCAGACGCAGGGGAATCCGTCCGAGGTGCCGTCCCGGTACGACGTGGCCGTGTTCGAGAACCGCTCCCCCGCATTCGGCCCCGCCCTCGCCGAGCCGGTCGGCACCGCCCCCGGGGCGACGAACCCCCCGCGCGGCCTCGACGACCTCGCGGCCCTCGGACTCGGGCGCACCCGTACCGCGGTCGGCCGCTGCGAGGTCGTGTGCTTCAGCCCCGAGCACTCCGGCTCCTTCGGGACGCAGACCGTGACCCGCGCCCGCACCGTCATCGAGGCCTGGGCCGACCGCACCGCCGCCCTGTCCGCCCTCCCCGGCATCCAGCAGGTCTTCCCGTTCGAGAACCGCGGCGAGGCGATCGGCGTCACGCTCCCCCACCCGCACGGCCAGATCTACGCGTACCCCTACGTGACCCCGCGCACCGCCCGGGTGCTGGACGCGGTCGACCGCACCGCGCCCGACCTCTTCGCCCGCATCCTCGCCGAGGAGCAGGCGTCCGAGCGGGTGGTGTTCCGCGGCGAGCACTGGACGGCGTTCGTGCCCTTCGCGGCGCGGTGGCCGCTCGAGGTGCACCTCATGCCGCATCGGCACGTGCCCGACCTCGCCGAGACCACGGCGGAGGAGCGCGACGAGCTCGCCCCGCTCTACCTCCGCCTCCTCCGCGGTGTCGACGCGCTCTATGACAGCCCGACGCCGTACATCGCCGCCTGGCACCAGGCTCCGGTCGACGTCGGCCGCGACACCGTGCGCCTGCACCTGCAGCTCACGAGCCCGCGCCGCGCCGCCGACAAGCTCAAGTTCCTCGCAGGTTCCGAGGCCGCGATGTGGGCGTGGGCCGCCGAGGTCGCGCCCGAGCAGGGCGCCGCCCGACTCCGCGAAGCGATCGCCCGCACCGATCAGGAAGCTTCCGCATGACCTCCGCACACGACGCCGCCGTCGACCTCTTCACCGCCCTCACCGGACACGCGCCGGACGGCGTCTGGTCCGCCCCGGGCCGCGTGAACCTCATCGGCGAGCACACCGACTACAACGACGGCTTCGTGCTGCCGTTCGCGATCCCGCAGCGGACCGTCGCCGCGGTCGGTCGCCGCGCCGACGGTCGGCTCCGCGTCGCCTCGACCTTCGCGGACGAGGCGGTCGAGATCGCCCTCGACGACCTCGACCGCCTCTTCCCTACCCCGGCCGGCGCGGCACCCGCGGTGCCGGAGTGGGCCGCCTACCCGCTCGGCGTCGCCTGGGCCCTCCGCGCGGGCGCCCCCGCGACCGCGGTCTCCGGCCTGGACATCGCGATCGCCTCCGACGTCCCGGTCGGGGCCGGGCTCTCGTCGTCCGCCGCGATCGAGGGCGCGACGGCGACCGCGCTGGACGAGCTCTGGGGCACCGGCCTCGACGCCGTCGCCCTCGCCCGGATCGGACGGACGGCGGAGAACGATGCCGTCGGCGCGCCCACCGGGATCATGGACCAGATGGCCTCGATGCTCGGGGAGCCCGACTCCGCGATCTTCCTCGACTGCCGCTCGCTCACCGCCGACGTCGTGCCGCTGGGCATGGCCGACGCCGGCCTCGCGGTGCTCGTGATGGACACCCGCGTCACGCACGCGCACTCCACCGGCGGCTACCGGGAACGCCGCGCCGCGTGCGAGCGCGGGGCCGCGATCCTCGGGGTGCCCGCGCTGCGCGACGTCGCCGTGGCCGACCTCGCCCGCGCCGAGAGCCTGATGGACGACGTGACCTTCCGCCGCGTGCGCCACATCGTCACGGAGAACCAACGCGTGCAGGACACCGTGGCGACCCTGCGCACCGCGGGCGCCCGCGGCATCGGCGACCTCCTCGTCGCGTCCCACGCGTCGATGCGCGACGACTTCGAGATCTCGACGCCCGAACTCGACGCCGCCGTGGAGACCGCCCTCACCTCGGGAGCGGTGGGCGCGCGCATGACCGGCGGCGGGTTCGGCGGTGCCGCGATCGCCCTCGTCGACCGCGACGCCGTGCCCCACCTCGCCGACGCGGTACGGGCGCGGTTCGCCGCCGAGGGCTTCGACCCCCCGCACCTGTTCGAGGTCAGCCCGTCCGCAGGTCCGCGCCGCGACGCCTGACACAATGAAGGGTCGAGCCGCCACCGCCGCGGCAGAGGAGGAACGCATGTCCTGGATCGTCACCGGCGGCGCCGGCTACATCGGTGCCCACGTCGTCCGCGCTCTCGCGGAGGCCGGCCTCTCCCCCGTCGTGCTGGACGACCTCTCCAGCGGCGTGGCCTCGTTCGTGCCGGAGGGCGTGCCGTTCGTGCAGGGCAGCATCCTCGACCGCGCGCTCGTCGAGGACACGCTGCGCACCCACGAGGCGGACGGCGTGATCCATGTGGCGGGCTACAAGTACGCCGGCGTCTCGGTCCAGCGCCCGCTGCACACCTACGCCCAGAACGTCGAGGGCACGCGGATCATCCTCGAGGCGATGGCGGCGGCGGGTGTCGCGAACATCGTCTTCTCGTCTTCGGCGGCCGTGTTCGGCACCCCGGACGTCTCCCTCGTCGTCGAGGACACCGCCAAGCGGCCCGCGAGCCCCTACGGCGAGTCGAAGCTCATCGGCGAATGGCTGCTCCGCGATCAGGCGACCGCCACCGCCGACTCCGACCGCCCACTGCGCCACACCTCGCTGCGGTACTTCAACGTCGTGGGCTCCGCCGACCCGACGGTCTACGACATCAGCCCGCACAACCTCTTCCCGATCGTCTTCGAGGCGCTGATCGAGGGCCGCACCCCCAAGATCTTCGGCGACGACTACGACACCCCCGACGGCACGAACGTCCGCGACTACGTGCACGTCGGCGACATCGCCGCCGCCCACGTCGCCGCGGCGCAGCGCCTGGCCTCGGGCGCTGCGATCGAGCCCGCCTACAACCTCGGCTCCGGCGACGGCCTCAGCGTGAAGCAGATCATGGATGCGGTCGCCCGCGTCACCGGCATCGGCTTCACCCCGGAGATCGGCCCTCGCCGCCCCGGCGACCCGGATCGGATCGTGGCGACCGGCGAGCTCGCGGCCCGCGACCTCGACTGGACCATGCGCTACACGGTCGACGAGATGGTGCGCACGGGCTGGGAGGCCCGCCGCGCCGCCGCCGTCTGACACGCGGAGCTCTGGACGATCCGCACCGAAGTCCGGTCGATCTGAGCTGTTTCGTCCGCTCTCCTGCGGCAGAGTCGAGGGACACACCACGGGTGCCGCGCTCCGCTCGTCTACGGAGGCGGTATCCGCCGCCCTTCGAGAGATGGATACCGCCTCGTGCACGAACACACCGCCGGATACGACTACGCCGACCCCCGGATCCCGACATCGCCCGTCACCCTCGCCGATCTTGAGCGCCTGAAGGCCTCGGTGCTCTGGTCGAGCGCCGACGAGGAGGCCCTCCGCCGCGCCGGGGCCATCCTCGTGCCCCAGACCGAGGCCATCCTGGACGTCTGGTACGGCTTCGTGGGTGCGCACCCGCACCTCGTCGCCACGTTCGCCGGAGAAGACGGCACCCCGGATCCCGCCTACCTCGGAGCCGTCCGCCGCCGCTTCGCCCGGTGGATCGACGACCTGTGCAACCGTCCCTACGACGAGACGTGGCTCGCCTACCAGGAGGAGATCGGCCGACGCCATCACCCCAGCGGCAAGAACCGCACGGACGGCGTGGCGTCCACCTCGGCGTACATCCCCCTCCGCGATCTCATCGGCTTCATCACCCCGATCACGCTGACCATCCGCCCGTTCCTCAGGAACGGCGGCACCGGAGAGGATGATGTGCAGGAGATGCTCGACGCCTGGCTCAAGGCCGTCACCCTCACGGTCGCGCTGTGGGCGCGTCCGTACAGCACCGAGCTCTGGTGAGCACTCGGGGCGGCCCGGCCGCAGGGTCGCCCCCTGTTCTCCCTTCCGCGACGCTCAGACGTCCTGTCCACGGAGCGGGGAGAGCCAGAAGCACAGCCATCCGACGGCGGTGAAGGCCAGGGGAATGACCGCGAGCATGAGCCGGATGCCGCCGTCGACGGCCTCCGGCTGCGCGTCGCCGAGCTCGGCGTCGAAGCCGGTCGCGGTCAGCACGGCCGCGGCGACGATCGCCTGGAGGACGACGGAGCTGCGGACGACGAAGCCGTTCACGCCGAAGTAGGCGCCCTCGCGGCGGTGGCCCGTGCGATGCGCATCGTCGTCGATGATCTGGGCGAGCACGACCTCGAGGAGCTGCAGCAGCCCGCCGACGCCGACCCCCACCGCGATCCCGACGAGAGCCGCCGCCCCCACGGACGTCGGGAGGAGGTAGCCGAGCACCGCGACCCCGAAGACCGCGACGCTCCACAGCAGCGCCGTGCGCGGGGAGGTACGCCGGACCACCGCGCTCCACAGCACGATCGACGGGATCGCGGTGAGGAAGATGGCGCCGAGCAGCAGGCTCCCCTCGCCCTCGGCCGCCCCCAGCGAGTAGCGGACGTAGAACGGGACGGCGGCGAGGATCACGGCGATCGAGGTCTGCACGCAGAGCGAGCCCAGCACGTACGGCACGAAGGCGCGGTTGCGGAACGTGTAGACGAGCTGGTCCCGCCAGCGCATCGCCTCGGAGGCGGCCTCTGGCACTCGGCGCTCGATCATCCCGCCGAGGAACGACCAGGTGAGCAGCACGAGACAGACGCCGGACAGCACGAGCGCCATCCCCGGCCAGCCGATCGCGTCGTAGAGCGCGGGGGCGCCAGCCGTGCCGAGGACCATGCCGAGGATCGCGAAGATCTGCCGCGGCACGTTCCCGCGGGCGCGCTCCTCCGTGGTGCGGAATATCTCCGGGAACAGCGCGGAGATGTTCAGCACCACCACGACGAACGCGATGTCGTACACCGCGACGACTACGAGGAACCACACGATGAGCCCGGCCGCCGGGAGCGCGGGCGGCATCCAGACGAGGGCGAAGGCCACGACGAGCGGCACGATACCGAGCCCGATCCACGGGATGCGGCGGCCCCACGGCGTGCGGATCCGGTCGGAGAGCGCTCCGACGACCGGGTTGAGCGCTGCGTTGAGGATGCCGTGTGCGATCATCGCGGCCGCCACCCACCCGGCGGGGACGGCGAGGTGCGAGACGTAGAAGTACACGACGAACGCCGAGAACGTCTGCGTCATCAGCTGCGTCGGGAACCCCGAGGCCCCGAAGGCGATGGTCTGGGAGCGGGTGGGAGCGGCGTCGAGACGGCGGTCGCGCAGCCGTTCGCCGAGCGCCGTCACCGGGCATCTCCGCGCTGCAGCTGCCGTAGCGCGCGCCAGCCGACGCGGACCAGGCCCTCCTCGGCGATCGTCTGCTGCACGAGCGGGTCGTCGAGCAGCCGCAGCTCATAGCCGCGTTTGGCCGCCGCGAAGTCCACCGCGGCGCGCAGCTCCTCGCCATCGGCCATCGGGTGCAGGTATATCTCCGTGACCCCGGGCGGGACGGCGCGCAGCACCGCGAGGAAGCCGTCTCGGACCTGCTCGTACGACTCCTCGTCCGCGGTGCCCTCGCCGCGCAGCTCGAACGGATGCGTCCACAGCCGGTCGACGATCTCCACCCCGAACGCATCGGCCACCGCCGCGGCTTCGGTGAGCTTCGCCTGCAGCATCGGATCGGCGTCCGCCCCCTCCATCTCGCGGGGCAGGCGGAAGGGGAGGCCCTGCCGGGCGGCGAGCTCGAAGACGGCGCGCAGGAAGTCACGGCCGGTCAGCAGCCCGTAGACGGAGCCCATGTGGTTGTCGAGGTGGGTCACGTCGACACCGGCATCGAGCGCGGTCTGCAGCTGGGCGGCGATCTCGGCCGCGACGTCCGCTTCGGAGGCATGCTGCTCCACCGTCGCGACGTCGGCGGGGAAGAAGCCGTCGGCGTCGACGAGGGTCGAGGCCCCAGTGAGCGGACGCCACCGGTACCGACGCCACTCGCTCGTGAGCACGAGGTGCACGCCCACGTCGAGGTCCGGGTGCGCGGCAGCGAAAGCGAGCGCTTCCGGGGACCAGGCGCAGGGCACCATCACCGTCGCCGAGTCGATCCGTTCGCGGAGGAGGAGTCCCGAGATCGCGGCGTTCGCGGCATGGCACATCCCGAAGTCGTCGGCGTTGAGGATGACCGCCCTGGCACCGGACGGCAGTCCGAGTCGGTCGGCGAGGGCGGAGGAGGCGGTCATGGCGTGTCCTGTCGGGGGGCGGTCAGCGGCTGGCGGCGGCTGCGCGGGAGGGGGTGAGGATCCGGGTGAAGACGTCGGCACGGAGCGCGGAGGCCGCCTCGCCCACGGCTCCGACGAGCGGAGCCTCCGGCCCGAACGCCGAGGCGAGGAACCGGAGCGGCAGCTGCGCGGAGAACTCGTCCGCGACGCGCTCGATCGCGTCCAGGAGCGCCGGGTGCACCGCCTCCCCGCCGAGGATGAAGGCCTCGGGATCGAGCACGAGCGCGACGCTGCCCGCCGCGAGGAAGAGCCGCCGTCCGATCTCGGCGACGAGGGCCTGCGCCGCCTCGTCGCCGTGCCGCGCCGCCTCCAGGTGGGCGAGGAACGGCGCGTCGACCTCCAGCCCCAGGCCGAGGGCGAGGTCGCGCACCACCGTGGCGCCCGCGACGGGGGCGCCGATGGGCACCGGCGTCTGCGGGAGGTACATGACCTCGCCCGCCACACCGGAGAACCCGCGATGCAGCGTCCCGTCGATCACGATGCCGGCCCCGAGGTCGTCGTCGAGCAGCAGGAGCGCGAAGCTCGCGAGGTCGATGCCGACGCCGGCGGTCGACTCGGCGAGCGCGGCGAGGTTGACGTCGTTCTCGACGCGGACCGGGCAGTCGAGGGCGGCCACGAGAGCCGAGCGGAAGGCGCCGCCGTCCGGCCCCTGGTCGTCGCGGATCGCACCGTCGGCGGCCACGATCCCGGGCACTCCGACGACGGCGAGGTGGAGCGCGCCCTTCACGGATCGCCGGCAGGCCGCGACGAGGGCGGCGATGTGCGCGACCCGGTCCTCGCCCGGAGGGAAGGCTCCGTGCCGTTCGGCCCTGACGGTGCCGCTGGCGTCGACGAGGACGACGTGGGCGGCGTGATGATCCACGTGCACGGCGGCCGCGAAGCCGAGGGCCGGGTGCAGCGCGACGCGGCCGGCCGCCGGTCCGCGGGTGTCGCGGTCGACCCCGGCTGCGGTGACGGCTCCCGCGGCATCGAGCATCCGCAGCACCTGGGTCACGGCCGTGCGGGAGAGGCCGGTCGCCGCCATGAGCTCGGACCGGGTCTGCGGTCCGCTCCGGGCCAGGCGTTCCAGGATCGCGCGGCCGTTGAGTGTACGGAGCAGGGTCTGCGGTCCTGCGAGGGGTCGTGACATGCGGCGGAACCTCTGGGGTCGATTCTCGTGCGGAGTCGGTGCCCGCCAGCCTGCCACATCGCGTCGCACCCGTCGACCCGTCCTCTCCGGCTGTGTCGCCTGCACGACCCGGGCACGGTTGCAGGACGGAACACGGGTTTGGGTCCCACAGACGTACCCAGGTCGTGCAGGTGTGACCCGGTGACCGGAGGAGGAAGGGACGGGAGGTGTCGGAAGGACGTCGGCGGGCGTGCATAGAGTGGAGGGATGACGCCCCTGGTGATCCGAGACGCCGTCGCCGACGATGCCGAGGCCGTGGCGAGAGTGCACGTGCGGTCGTGGCAGGCGGCCTACGAGGGCCTCATCGACCAGGAGGTGCTGGACGGGCTGTCCGTCTCGGAGCGCGCCGACGGGTGGCGCCGCATCTTCGCCGACCCGCTGCCCACGAGCCTCGGAACCCTGGTGGCCGAGCGCGACGGCACCGTCGTCGGCTGGGCGTCGTCCGGCTCCGGCCGCGACCCCGACGGACTGGACGACGCGGAGCTGTACGGCATCTACGCCGATCCCACCGCGTGGTCGACGGGCGCGGGGCACGCCCTCCTCGACGCCGCCGAGCAGCGCATGATCGACGCCGGCCACACCCGCGCCTACCTCTGGGTCCTCGACGGCAACGACCGCGCCGACGGCTTCTACGCCCGGCACGGGTGGGAGCTCGACGGGGCCACGAAGATCGACCAACGCCCGCAGTTCACGCTCCGGGAGCACCGCCGCGTCAAGCACCTCGCCCCGCGCTGAGCGGTCCCGTCGTCAGTCCAGCGCGCTCATCACGTGCTTGATCCGGGTGTAGTCGTCGAAGCCGTACTGCGACAGGTCCTTCCCGTATCCGGAGTGCTTGAACCCGCCGTGCGGCATGTCCGACACGAACGGGATGTGGGTGTTGATCCACACGCACCCGAAGTCGAGATCGCGGGAGAAGCGCATGGCGCGGGCATGATCCCGGGTCCACACCGACGCGGCGAGCGCGTACGGCACGTCGTTCGCCATCGCGAGGGCCTCCTCCTCGGTGTCGAAGGCCTGGACGGTGAGCACGGGACCGAAGATCTCCCCCTGCACGACCTCGTCGTCCTGCTGCACGCCGGTCACGACGGTCGCCTCCCAGAAGTAGTCACGGTCGCCCTGCCGCGCCCCGCCCGTCGCGACGGTCGCATGCGCGGGAAGCCGGTCGACGAAGCCCTGCACCTGCGCGAGCTGGGCCGCGCTGCTCAGCGGCCCGTACAGCACGCCCTCTTCGTCCGGCGCCCCGGTCCTCGCGTGCGTGCGGGTCCGCTCCACCAGTGCGGCGACGAGTTCGTCGTGCACCGACGCGTGCACGAGCACCCGGGTCGCCGCGGTGCAGTCCTGACCCGCGTTGAAGAAGGCACCGGTGACGATGCCCTCGACCGCCTTCTCGATCGACGCGTCAGGGAAGACGATCGCGGGCGCCTTGCCGCCGAGCTCCAGGTGCACGCGCTTGACGTCGTCGGCCGCGGAGCGGGCCACGGCCATGCCCGCCCGCACCGAGCCGGTGATGGCCACCATCTGCGGCGTCGGATGCTCGACGAGGGCCGCTCCGGTCTCGCGATCGCCGAGCACGATGTTGAGGGTGCCGGCGGGGGTGTGCGCGGCGACGATCTCGGCGAGCAGCAGCGTGGTGAGCGGCGTGGACTCCGCCGGCTTCAGCACGACGGTGTTCCCGGCGGCGAGCGCGGGAGCGATCTTCCACACCGCCATGTTCAGGGGGTAGTTCCACGGCGTCACCTGCCCGATCACGCCGATCGGCTCCCGGCGCACGAAGGAGGTGTGCCCGGGGAGGTACTCCGCGGCGGCTCGACCCTCGAGGCTCCGCGCGGCGCCGGCGAAGAACCGCAGCTGGTCCACCGACTGCAGGATCTCATCGGCGACGAGCGTCGCCCTCGGCTTGCCGGTGTCCTTCGATTCGAGGTCGGCGAACTCCTCCGCCCGCGCGGCCATGTCCTCGGCGATGCGGAACAGCGCGAGCTGGCGCGCGGACGGCGGGGTGTCCCTCCAGATCGGGAATGCCGCCGCGGCCGCGGCGTACGCGGCATCCACGTCGGTGCGGTCGGAGATCGGGATCTCGCCGTAGGTTTCCTCCGTCACCGGATCGATGAGGGGCAGGCGGCCGCTCCCGGCTGCCGTGACGGCGCGGCCGCCGATGAAGTTCTGCAGGGGCACGGTCATCGTCGACGGTGAGGACATAGCGCCATGGTAGCCATCCGGACACGGAATCTGTAGCTTTTCGGCCAGTGATCGACGGATTCAGTTGCGCAAGGCCCATCGGAATGTCACGATCGGTACATGAGTCCGAAGACGCCTCCCCCCGCCCTCGACGATATCTCGAAGCGCATCGTCGAACTGCTGCAGGAGGACGGGCGACGTCCCTACGCGGAGATCGCCCGCGAGGTGGGGCTCAGCGAGGCCGCGGCCCGCCAACGGGTGCAGCGGCTGACCGAATCGGGCCTGATCCAGATCGTCGCCGTGACCGACCCGCTGCAACTCGGCTTCCACCGCATGTCGATGATCGGCATCCGGGTGTCCGGCGACCCCCGCGCGATCGCGGAGGAGCTCACGGCGATCCCCGAGCTCGCGTACGTCGTCGTCACCCTCGGGACGTTCGACATCCTCGTCGAGGCGGTGTGCGAGGACGACGACCATCTGCTCGACCTCATCGCCACCCGCATCCGCACCATCCCCGGCATCATCCAGACGGAGAGCCTGCTCTACGCCGGCCTCTATAAAGACCTCTACAACTGGGGAACGCGCTGACGCGCTCCCCTCACATCGGAGTGAACATGGGCACCACGGTCTTCGAACGCCGGCGTCCTCCGCAGTCCGTCGTCGACGACGCCCTGCGCGACACGGCCCTGTCGGTCTTCTGGCTCGACGACGTCGAGCGCCCCTCGCATCCGCCGCTGCGCGGCACCGTGCACACGGACCTCGTGGTCGTCGGCGGCGGCTACACCGGACTCTGGACGGCCGTGCGCGCGAAGGAGCGGGATCCGGAGCGGAAGGTGGTCCTCCTGGAGGCGTCCCGCGTGGCCTGGGCGGCGTCCGGGCGCAACGGCGGCTTCTGCGAGTCCAGCCTCACCCACGGCCACGAGAACGGCGTGAACCGCTGGCCCGAGGAGATCGACCGGCTGGAGGAGCTGGGCCACGAGAACCTCGACGGCATCGCCGAGACCGTGCGGCGGTACGACATGGATGCCGAGTTCGAACGGACGGGCCAGCTCGCGGTCGCCGTGGAGCCGCATCAGGTCGAGTGGCTGCGCGAGGAGGAGGGCTTCCTCGACCGGGAAGCGGTGCAGGCGGAGGTGCACTCCCCCACGTTCCTCGCCGGCGTGTGGGACCGGGAGGGCAGCGCCCTCGTGCACCCCGCGAAGCTGGGCCTGGAGCTCGCTCGGGTGGCCGTCGAGCTCGGTGTGGAGATCCACGAGCACAGCCTCGTCCGGCGGATCGAGGGCGCGGACTCCGGCCCGGTGACCCTCGTCACGGAGCACGGCCGGGTGACCGCCGATGCCGTGGCGCTCGCGACGAACGTGTTCCCCTCGCTCCTGAAGCGCAACCGCCTCATGACGGTGCCCGTGTACGACTACGTGTTGATGACGGAGCCGCTGTCGGCGGAGCAGCTCGCGTCCATCGGCTGGCGGAACCGCCAGGGACTCGCCGACAGCGCCAACCAGTTCCACTACTACCGGCTCACCGCCGACGACCGGATCCTGTTCGGCGGCTACGACGCGGTCTACCACTTCGGCGGCAAGGTGCGCCCCGCCTACGAGGACCGGATGGAGAGCCACCGGCGGCTGGCCTCGCACTTCTTCACCACCTTCCCGCAGCTCGCCGGCCTCCGCTTCACGCACCGCTGGGCCGGCGCGATCGACTCGTCGAGCCGGTTCTGCGCGTTCTTCGGCACCGCCCGCGGCGGCCGGGTCGCCTACGCCACAGGGTTCACCGGCCTCGGGGTCGGCGCCGCCCGGTTCGCCGCCGACGTCATGCTCGACACGCTCGCCGGCGAGGAGACCGAGCGCACGCAGCTGCGGATGGTGCGCGAGAAGCCGATCCCGTTCCCGCCGGAGCCCGCCGCGTCCGTCGGCATCAACCTCGTCCGCGCCGCGATGGACAGGGCCGACCACAACGAAGGGCGCCGCAACCTGTTCCTGAAGACGCTCGACGCGCTCGGCATGGGCTTCGACTCGTGACCGGCCTCGCCCCGGGGACCGTCGTCGACGCGGGGAATCTCGCGATGACGCACACCCCACTGCCCGACGAGGACGTCCGCGACGGCGCGCCGACCACGGCGTACGCGGTGCTCGACGACGCAGGCGGCATCGAGATCGGCGTCTGGGAGATGACGCCGGGCACCGCGGTGGACGTCGAGGAGGACGAGGTGTTCGTCGTGCTCTCCGGTCGCGCGACCGTGACGTTCACCGCACCCGCACTCCCTCCGGTGGAGCTCGGACCCGGGTCCGTGATGCGGCTCACGGCCGGCATGCGGACGGTCTGGACGGTGAGTGAGGCCCTGCGGAAGGTCTCGATCGGGCTCTGACACCCGCCGAGCGCGTCCCCTCAGGCCCGACGGACCTCCGCGTGCGGGATGCGCTCGGCCATGACCCGCACCGCCTCCGGGTTGTCGTCCACGAGCACCGCCTCCCGACCGAGCGCGGAGGCCACGGCTCCGGTCGTGCCGCTGCCCGCGAAGAGGTCGAGCACCCGGTCACCCGGCCGGCTCGACGCGGTCACGATACGCCGCAGGACGCCTTCCGGCTTCTGCGTCGGATAGCCCGTCTTCTCGCGTCCGGTGGTCGGGACGATCGTGTGCCACCACACGTCGGTCGGGAGCTTGCCGCGCGCGGCCTTCTCCGCGGTCACCAGGCCCGGCGCCATGTACGGCTCCCGGTCGACGTCGTCGGAGTTGAACACGTACGTCCGCGGGTTCTTCACGTACACCAGGATCGTGTCGTGCTTGGTGGGCCACCGCCGCCGGGACTTCGCGCCGTAGTCGTACGCCCAGATGAGCTCGTTGAGGAAGCAGTCCCGGCCGAACACCGCGTCGAGCATGACCTTCGCGTAGTGCGCCTCGCGGTAGTCCAGGTGCAGGTACAGGGTGCCGTCGTCGGCGAGCAGCCGCCAGGCCTCTTCCAGCCGCGGCATGAGGAAGGCGCCGTAGTCGTCGAAGCTGTCGTCGTACGCGCGCAGCATGCCGCGCACCCGCTCATACCGGTGCCCGTGGAAGCCGTGTCGCACCTCGGGCCCGCCGACCGCGTGTTCAGAACTCAGGAGATTCGACGCGGTTTCGGCCGGTTGGGGGCTGCACCCGTCCGGATCCGCCGATTCTTCCGGAGTTGTGAACGTGCGGCGGGCGGTGACCACCTGCCGCTCCCGCACCCGCCCGGTGTTGAAGGGCGGGTCGAGGTAGACGAGTGTGAAGGATGCGGACGGCAGAGTCGCTGCGACCGCGAGGTTGTCCCCCTCGATCACCGACACCCGCCCCAGGCTCTGGGCCCCCGAGCCTGTCGAAGGGCCTGAGCTTGTCGAACGGCTCACGGAACCCGGTGCAGCCACGCGTCGGTCGAGAACTTCGACTCCACCAGTGCCTGGGCATCGGCGTACTCGTCCGGCGTGATACCGCCGTCCTCGGCGGAGGTGAGCGACCGGAACGTGTCCTTGAAGCGCTCGATGATCTCGGCGCGCTCCAGTCCGGTCTGGCTCCGCAGCGGGTCGACGCGCTTGGCCGCCGAGGTCGTGCCCTTGTCGCTGAGCTTCTCGCGGCCGATCCGCAGCACCTCGGTCATCATCTGGCCGTCGATGTCGTAGGAGAGGGTGGCGTGGTGCAGCACACCCCCGTTCGCGAGGCGCTTCTGCGCGGCGCCGCCGATCTTGCCGGTCGGGCTCGCGATGTCGTTGAGCGGCTGGTAGACGGCGTCGATGCCGAGCGACCGGAGCGCCTGCAGCACCCAGTCGTCGAGGAACGCGTAGGAGTCGGCGAAGGTCATGCCCGCCACGAGCGAGGCCGGCACGTAGAGCGAGTAGGTGATGATCTGCCCCGCGGCCATGAGCATCGCACCGCCGCCCGAGATGCGGCGGACGACGTCGAAGCCGTGCTTCGCGGCGCCCTCGGGGTCGACCTCGTTGCGGTACGACTGGAAGGAGCCGATGACGACGGCCGACTCGTCCCATTCCCAGATGCGCAGCGTCGGACGCCGACGCCCCTCGCCGACGCGGGAGGTGAGCACCTCGTCGAGGGCGAGGTTCATGCGCGGCGAGACCGCCTTCTCATGGACGATCTCCCAGTCGAAGTCGCGCCACCCCGGTGCGGTGACCAGCGCGCGACGCACGGCGGTGCCCACGGCCTCGGGGCTGAAGCCGAGCAGCTGCGCCCCCTCGGGAAGGGCGCCGCGGACGGCAGCGGCGATGGCCGTGGCGTCGGACTCGGCGGGGAGTCCCTCGACGGCCGCGTTGATGTCGTCGAGCGCGGAGTCCGGTTCGAGGAAGAAGTCCCCGGCGAGCCGGAACCGCGCGATCCGGTCGTTCTCGACCTCGAGGTCGACGACGACGAGCTTGCCCCCAGGAACCTTGTATTCTCCGTGCACGGATCCAGCTTAAGGCGCGTGCTGCCGCCGTGGTCAGCCGCCGAGCACGACCACCCGCTCCCCGGCCCTGATCGGCGTGGAGTAGCGGTTGCCGGGCGTGGGCAGGGGACAGATGAACTGGTCCGAGAAAGCGCAGGGCGGCAGATACGCCCGGTTGAAGTCGATCACGGCGGACCCGTCGGCACCGGGCTCGTCGACCGGGAGGAACCGGAACCGGTACGTCTCCAGCCCGTTCGTCCCATCGGCGAAGACCGCGCTCAGCGCTCCGCTCCCGCCGCGGGTGACCGTGAGCTCATGCGGGGCACCGGCGAGCTCGAACCGCAGGCGCCCGGCGATCGGGGTCTCGCGCTCCTCGCCGTCCACCGCCGTGACGACGATCCGCTCGTCCGGCGCGGACTCGAACGTGGCCGGGATCCGCCATCGTTCGTCGGGGGCGTAGGCGTCGATCGCCGTGAACCACTCCCGCTGTGGACGGGCGGGGTTCCAGACGCGGAGCGCCAGCAGTCCGTTGCGGTCGAACACACGCAGCTCCCGCCGCCCGAGGCGCAGGGTCTGGGTGCCGCGGAGGGTGACGACCGACCCCGACGGTCCGAGTTCGCTGCCGCGGATGCCGCCGTCCCCGGTGAGGGCCCAGAGCCCGGGCACGCCGTCGACCGCCGCGGGCTCGGTGATCAGCCAGTTCGTCGACTCCAGCGCGGACGGCCCGTACTCCGACCCCGCATAGCGCTCGCGCGCCGCATGCCACTCGTGCCAGTCCGTCAGGAAGCTCATCGCCGCGGGCCCTCCCCCTCGCTCGTGCGGATGTGCCCCGAATCTAGGGCTGCCCCCGTCGCCCGCGATCCCCGTCCGTCACACGCCTTCACCCCGCGTCATCCCGCGTCACAGTCCCCCGCCCCGTCCCTCCTTCCGGTGCGGGATC
>SNQX01000113.1_pt1 | contig 30928 bp, 27 predicted proteins | sample 2580501 | NCBI WGS metagenome assembly SNQX01 (sample SAMN10953784, study PRJNA522744) | food fermentation metagenome | isolation source: 48-hour incubation of native-enriched microbial consortia from nixtamalized... | place: Mexico | collected 2017-09-24 | reverse complement strand
CGGGCCCATCTGTAAGTGACAGCCGAAGCCGTCTTTCCTTTTTCCTCCATGCGGAGGAAAAAACTATCCGGTATTAGCCCCGGTTTCCCGGCGTTATCCCGATCTTACAGGCAGGTTGCCCACGTGTTACTCACCCGTCCGCCGCTAACTTTTTAGAAGCAAGCTTTTAAAAAGTCCGCACGACTTGCATGTATTAGGCACGCCGCCAGCGTTCGTCCTGAGCCAGGATCAAACTCTCAGTAAAGATGTTTGATAAAAGCTCAAAAAGAATTTGACGTTTCGTTTTGTCCAGTTTTCAAGGAACAATCTGTGTCGCATCTTTATGACTGCGACTTTTCTATTATATCAAATGCCGGATAGCTTGTCAACGTTATGTTGCTTGCTCGCTATCGGACGAGTATTAATATATCATGTTGTGAGCATTTGTGCAATAGTTTTTTTGAAATTCGTTGGCAAATTTGAAACCTGGCGCTTCCATTTTCTTTCTGCATAAAACACGACAAACATCTCAGAGGTGGCTTTATTGCGAAAGCCTGACGGACGACTCATTACCCTTCCTATGACAGCGCGTATAGCATCTTAGGCTAATTGACTATTATCACCAACTACAGGTGCATATCGTATCATTGCATCAACTAAATCTCTGTGTTTCCGGAGTTGCATTTGCAATCATATTACGGTCATTTGCCTTATTTCTCTCGAAACAATTTGGGAGCAGGTTTAACTCGTATAGACAGGATTAACATATTCAGCCTTAATCCAACTCATTTTGCTTTGTATTCACTGAATTGAGACAGACGATAAAATGACCATGTATGCAAACCTTTCTCGTTTTTACGGCTTTTTCTTGCGTTGAAATCTTGTCCATTGAGAATCCATATTTTAACGTTTTGATGTCGTTTTCCATGCAAGCCCTCTGGTATAGAAGTTCCCAGTCCACAGTCCATCCTTGTCACAATTGCTGTCCGCAGCCATGCCACTATTGCAAGAGGTTTTGACATTTATTTTGGCGGGGGATACTTTAAAAACCCTTCCGATATAATGTCTATTTTTACTGAATGTTTCTTCCTACTTCAGATTTTTTTATAAAATATGCGATGTTTTTACTTATTTCAAAGTAAACCGCACCACCTCTCGGAAATATAGGTTTATGGTACGGCAAAAAGTGGTATATAAGTTGAGATATCTATAGATAAAAACTATGGATCCATCTAGGAGAGTGATTGTTCATGAAACCTATTGCCACACCGTTTCCACCTGTTTCGATGGGAGACATCCATGTATATGATGATATTATCCAGTATTTTAATTTCAAACAAGTAAAACAAGCGTTGCCGCACCGGCCGAAGTCGATTACCTTTGTCACAACCGGGATTATTCCTTATGACGGCGGACAGACGACGATGCTGCATTTAGGTACGGAACTCAGCAAACTTGGTTTCCAGGTTTACTATTTAAGTTATTTTTCCCAACCGCGGAAAGCGATGGAGATAAACGCTGAGTTTAATTACGCCGGGTATCAAGGTACCTGTCTTGATGTGAGCGCATTGAAGACCCATCAGTCAGATATTTGGATAGGGACACTCTGGGAATCGGTTTATGTTTTTAAAGACAAACCCGGATACAAGATGTATTTTGTTCAGGATTATGAACCTTATTTTTACCCATTTGGCGATCGGTATTATCTTGCGAAGAAGACCTATGAATTAGGATTACATATGGTTTCGCTCGGACCTTGGTGTGCCGAGATGATTGAAAAAGAATGCCGGGTGCAAAGTCCGCTTGATGTGATCCGTTTTCCGGTTGACATGGAACAATATCCCTTCCACCCGAGAAACTTCCTGGATTATAAGAAAAAAAAGGAATTCAGAATTGCAGTCTATACAAAATGGGATAGCCCACGAAGAGCACCGATCAGTATTCAGATTGTTCTCAATAACTTTCTTAAGCTTTGCCAAAAACACGGATATCAGCTGGATATTGTTTATTTCGGCACCGATCAATCCGCACAATTTATTAACGGGAAGAATCTTGGCCAGCTGACGAAAAAAGAATTGCACGAGCTGTATCTGAAATCGGATTTTGGCATTGCACCATCGATGACCAATTTTTCTCTTGTGCCCTATGAAATGATGAGCAGCGGTTTGCCGGTTATCGATTTCTATGAAGGTACGGGCCGAAGCTTCATGCCAGAGAATTGTGCTTTATTTTGTCATCTTGATGAGCAAAGTCTTTTCCAAACCTTCCAAAATGCGATCAGCCATCCAGGGCATATCGCGGAAACGGTTAAGAACGCACAGGCGCATTTGAACACCGTTACTTGGAAGGAAACGATCAAAGATTTTATCAATGTAATAAACGCTATTCAATCCAAAAACAGGATTGTTTCTTGACAAAAGTTTTATATCTTTTTCCAGGGGCTCTTTTTTGATGGGGAAAACTTCTATTGAGGAGGATGAATCCTTCTTACGATGATCCCACCTCCTTTCCCCCGCAATCCCCCTGATCCTCAAAGGATACTTGACAATAAGATCTGTCTCATTTTATCCTTTCTTGACACTGTAGGATGGAGAAAAGCCCGCTAAAATTTGTACACTTCTTCAAATGAAACACATATTTGATTTTCGAGGCAGAAGTGATGTCATTCATCTTAAAGGTACCCTCCTCTCTGGTTTAGTTTGTCAAACCAAATACCAGAGGTTCGGGGGTACCCATTTATTTTAAGCTTCTGCTTTACTTGGGGAATTCAGGTTTACAACTCTCTGACAACGTTCCATCACAAAGGGATCATGAGACACGATTACAATGGTTTTTCCATTGTGATTTAACTGAGATAAAATATCCAAAACTGTATTTCTATTGGTTTGATCCAAAGATCCAGTTGGCTCATCTGCAAGGATAAAATCACAATCCTTCATTATTAATCTTGCTAAGGCAAGTCGTTGCTGCTCCCCACCAGACAAATGATATACCTTTTTATTTAACGATACATCTAATTGTAATTTCTCCAACAATTGTGTTTTGCTATTTTTATCCCACCGTTTTTTATCCACGCATGCGAGGTCAAGGTTGTAATTAACTGATTTATCATCAATTAATGCGAAGTTCTGAAATAAGAAACCTATTTTATGCCGTAGCAATTTTTGAGCGGTGTGCGAATTGGGTTTAACATTTTGTTTTCCAAATACATTTATCGTCCCAGAATCAGGGCGTTCTAGCAGACCCATCATATTCAATAATGTCGATTTACCCGTTCCGCTATTCCCGGCTATACAAAGGAAATCGCCTTGGTTTATAAGAATATTAAAATTTTCAAAAACTATTTTATCCCCAAAGCTTTTATAGATATTTTGCATTTCACAAATCACCATATTAGACACCTTCTTTCAGGACCTGTACTGTATTTTTTCTTTCAAAATAGATAATGATTAAAATAACTAACCCTAGCTCAATTAATACTTTTACAATAAATATATTGAAAAAATTTGAATCGATTAAAAAGATTCCACCTATGAATTCAAGTATATCGGTAAGGAGTAGAAGTAATAGTACCTTTTTATACTTTTCAACAAATGTATGGCCAAATGCCTTTTTTAAAAAGAACTCAAACTTATTCCGTTCAAATTGTAAATAGATGTTTTGAAGCAAAAGTATTGTTAATATTAAAAACATGAATAATAAAATGTAACCTATTGTCTTGGCTTCCGAATGTAAATCATTAATTTCACTTAGGATTACCTCGTTTGATTTGACAAGATACGGAAGATTATCATCCAATTTAAACTCCTGTAACTTTGGAAGCAATTGCTTATAGGTTCGCTCCGAATCACTGTTTATTAATTTGATAAACAATGTTTGATTACCGCTAGAGGTGTAATGGATATCTGGTACTAAAGCATTTCCTTCAGTCATAACTTGGATAATTGGATCAACAATATTATTATTATTATTTGGCATAACATCGGGATTCATTGAAAATATTTTTTGGCCGGATTTCATGTATATAAAATCAATTTTTGTACTTTTGGCTTTATCTGCTTGATGATAAAAATCCCTATGTAATTTATACATTTCCTCTCTAACTGATGTAAAATAATCAAGGTTAAAATCTTCTTTTTTCTTGTATTGTTCTGGCACAAGAATAACGGTATGCTCATTTTCTTCATTAATCACAATCTTGTTTCCTTCTGTATCAAGAATCGGATACTTGTTTAAATAATTGGGATTCACCTCGATATACTTGATAATATTATGACGTGCGTTTAATTTTAAGCTATCTTCCGTATATAAATCGGAATCGATATATATAGCATGAAACTTCTGATTAAGATACGAATACAATTTATATGCCGGAATATCAAGTGGATATTTACCTTCCCTGATAACATCGGAATCATTTCCAGTCTTTACTGGATAAAATACTCCATAGTTATGAAATTCCGACCAGTGATGAAGACTGTTTTGTTTTTGATTAATTTGGGTTAAGTTCGTAAGTAAGTTGACAGCCATTATTAAAATCATAATCGAAACGACTACCTTAAATATACCATTTAAAATTGCAATTATACCAATTGGTTTTTTCCCTTTAATAGAGCTAGCTATTCGAATGTTCTTGGCATAAAGAAAACATAAACTGATCAATACAACAATCAGTATGACATATATAATAAAATTTGTTATATAGACCTTTTTGACAAACCCAAAGTTATTATCTTTAATCAAAAACATCCATGGAATAAGTATAAGACTGCTAGCTAAAAAAACCTTCGTGAAAAATTGAATAAAAATCTTTGAGGAGATGGATTTAATCGTATAACCATTAAGTCTCATTACCGATATTTCTTTTGTTCGGGCTATTAAATAAAATAAAAAGGTAAGGATCATGATTGCTACAAAAAAGATAGCTATCATCTTCGTATCCATCGCATTGTTGATTTCTGTCTTTGTTGATCTCGTTATATTTGTATACATTTCCGGTCTGAAATAATTTTTACCTATTGCTTTATTCACATAACTCACGTAATCATGAATAAATTTATTGTATTGTTCTTCTGATGCTGCCTCTAATTTGTAAAGACCCGAGTATTTATAATTGGCTGTTATGTTATCCAATACATGGATGGAATAGCTGTTTTTCCCTCCAAAATTCTTTATAACCCCTACTTGGTCTTTGGATGCGGTTTTATCAGTAGAAATAAACCTATCAGGGTTCATCATATCTTTTATTATTAAACCACGACCGTTTACAATCTTCATTTTATCAAATAAGCGTGTATCTGTTGACAAAAATAAATAAGCCTTGGTGTATGTTTTTTCTTTTTTATCGTCGTAATAAGATACGGTGCGAATAATATTCACTTTGTTCTTTTTTGCGGCTTTTTTTAATAATGTTAGTCGCTGCGGATTCGCATTCACAACATCTTCTGGTATCTCGAAGTTATAAGTATAGTCCCCCGATGGATCAACTAATTTTTGATAGCTTTCTGCCTGATAAGAATAATAATTTGATAGAGCTAGTGTTATAAACATGATAAAACTAAATATCGTTAAGAAGCGTTTCAAATTATATCCTCCTCTCAACTCTAGTTCAATCGGAGCGATAGTTAAAGTTAAAGCGTTCTACACTCTCATTTAATGCCATTTTTTGTCTTCAAGGAGTTCTTTCAGCTAAATACCCGTGTGCCTTACTGTTATCTACCGTTCAATAATAAAATATTTCCCAGCTGGGTTTCTTTTCGAAGCAGCTCTCGAGACCGTTTCGTTACTTCACCCCGCGTTTTTATTTGACATCTTTTTATTAAGATAGCATCATGACCACCCATATATTACCAACGTTTATTCATCGTCACGGATTCAGGCTTACCAATAATGGCCTTTTTCTTTTCCTGTGCGGTAAATCCATACACCCCAAGCAATGACCATCAAAAAATTGTAAGCCTTAAGCCAAGGGGGGACGGGGTCAAGGATCATAATAATAATGAAACCTGTCATGCTCAAAATCAAAAGAATTACTAAAAAAACTTGATTTTTCTTGCTCATTTTCAATCATCCCTTTTCCATGAAAGTTGAAATTCCAATGATGCTTGGTATCTGCCACGCGGATTTTTTTCTTTATGACTGCTCCCTTCCCCCTTACATTCGCCAGCCAGGGTTGCACAGGTCATCCCCAAAACAGCCGTTCGTTGCTGCAAGTGTATCGGTTGTAGGCCGAGTACCCGGCACGGTATAATATTTTTATATACGAAACTTTCTTGTGGTTTATTTTTTTCCTTTATCATGGGGTGCATATTAAAGCGATTCAACGCTCACCAGTGCAGCGGAGATTTAAGCGTTCCGAGGCTAACGAGCCGGTTCGCTTTTTTCGTTCAGCCTGACAGCGCGGCGGTGTTCGGCATGATCCCGGGCCAAAAAATAGGCAATGCTTAGCAAAATGATGATCCCGCCAACTGCCTGGAACCAGGAAATTTTTTCTCCGAAAAGCAAATAGGCCAAAATAGCTGCGCCTACCGGTTCAAATAAGATCGCGACAGAAACAACCGATGCACTGATCCATTTGACAACCCAGCTAAAAACAGAGTGCCCGGCAAGCGTTGGCAAGACGGCCAGGAGGAGAAAACAGATCCAGTTGCGGGCGGAATACGGGTAAAAAGCTTCTCCGGCAAAAAGCACATAGAAAAACAGTACAACCGTTGACGCGAGGTAGACGACAAATGTATATGGAACCACATCCGCCCTTTTCCGCACGTACTGGCCGATCATCATATAAGCTGTAACAAAAAGGCAGGAAATGAGCGCCAGAACATCGCCGTAGAGTGCTTTTCCGCTGATAAAAAAATCGCCCCAGCTGATCAGGATGCTCCCGAAAATGGAAAATGCAGCACAAACAATCGCCTTAAGAGAGAGCGATTCCCGAAAAATAAAATAGCTGCCGGCAAATGTAAAAACCGGTTGCAATGTTACAAGGACAGTCGAGCTGGCAACCGATGTCAAGTTCAGCGATTCAAACCATAAAATAAAATGGAAAGCGAGCAATGCCCCGGAAAGGATGGAAAAGAGCAAATCTTTTTTCAGCATGCGCATTGTCGCTTTCTTTCTGGCAGCCAGAAAGATTGGCAGCATGATGATGGTGGTAAAGAATAACCGGTAAAAAGCAATCACACCGGCATCCGCCGTGCTGTACTTTACCAAAATGGCGGAGGATGTGACAGCAAGTACACCCGCAATTAAAGCAATATAAGGATTCAATTTTGAATTCTCCTTTTTTTGATTATTTATTTTTATTTTATAGCGCAGAAGCGGCATTGAACAGCTTTTTTATAAGGGGGAAGGTAGATGTTTTTCGTAGATTTGGAAATTTTATATAAACTAGGCATTGCAGCCGTGCTGGGACTGATTATTGGGCTGGAAAGGGAATTAAAGCGGAAACCGCTCGGGCTGAAAACCAGCCTTGTGATCTCAATTATCAGTTGCCTCCTTACCATTGTTTCGGTCCAGACTGCCTATCTTCTCAACCATGAAAATAAGGTGCAGATTTCAATGGACCCGCTCCGGCTTGCCGCAAATATCGTTTCCGGAACCGGCTTTCTCGGGGCGGGAGTCATTTTAAAAAAAGGAAATGACACCATTACGGGCCTGACCACCGCTGCCATGATTTGGGGCGCAAGCGGCATCGGGATTGCTGTCGGAGCCGGTTTTTATATGGAGGCGATTGCCGGCGTTGTGCTCATTATCATCAGCGTGGAAATCATCCCTTATTTAATGGGGAAAGCAGCGCAATCAAAGTTACGTAATAAAGACCTGATTATAAAAGTGATCGTCCGCAACAGGGATGCCATACCATCCGTCCTCGATGCGATTGAAAAGCAGCATATTACAATTGAAAATATCCGGATTAAAGATTTAAAAGATCAAACCCATTTAGTCGATTTAAAGGCGCGGGCGAGCTACAAACATACAACTGAAGATGTGTACCTGCATATTTCTGCCATAGAAGAAGTGGCGGCTGCAGAGGTAGAGAGCTGAATAAAGCTTTTTACTGGGCAAAAACCGCTTGCTTTTTCCGATCAGCCCCAGGGTTTCGGATATTCGGCAGCCGCATTTTCTCCATCTTTGCTCGCACCCGCCGGCAAGTAAGGACGTCGTTACGAAGCGCTTATTTTAAACCAGGAAAAGGATGATCACAAAATAAACGACCATGGCTGCCAGGCCGAGTGGGAATGCAAAGCGCGCATATTCCATGCTTGAGATTTTTAATTTTCCCGCGGCAATGATATTCGGAATATTCCCCGGCACGAGCATTCCGCCGCTAATCAGCAGGCCCATCAAAATATCTTGAATCGCCTTATCATTCATCGCCGGGCTGATTTCAGCTGCGGCAAGGGTGGCGTTATCCAAAACAGCAGAAACCATATTGATCCAATACAGGACAAGCGGGCTGAGATCCAGCAAATAGGCTTCAATAAACGGTTCAAATCCTGCCCCGAGCAAAGTGAGCGCCATGACAAACAAGTAAATCTTGGAACTGCGGATGACAATTTCCTTGTATGATTCTGAAGCCGGTTCAGTTTTTAGCCCTTCATCTTCCTTCGCGGCTATGCCCGGTTCTTTTCCTGCCGCGGTTTCCATGGCGCTTGCATACTGCCCCGGTTTGACGATCAAAGCAGCCAGTACGCCGAAAAGAATGACAGCCGGAATCACTGAAGTACCGGTAAGTCTCAGCAAGTAAAAAAAGTCCGCATCCAGTTTGCTCACGACAATGGTGGAAAGCGGCTCCCCGATCGGCGTGAGCACAGCTCCAAGGCCAATGGCGAAACAGGCGAGGACAACCAAACGGACTTCCGTCTTCCGGTCAAGCCGCAAAAAACGAATGACCGCGACAAGAACGATGGCGGCAACAATGGCGGTGATGACGCTCGACAGCAAACCGAGTATGATGACAAAGAGCGCAATAAACAAACGAAACGGCATCGCATGGCTGATCCAACTGATTCCTTTTTCGATCGGTTTCTCAAACCAGCGGAACAAAAGCCCCATCGCAAGCACAGCAATCGTAATGTTGAGCGGGTGCAGTAGCGCTTCCTGCACAAGATGCCAGGAAAATGACCGGCTGACAATACAAGCTGCCACGCCCATTACAAACAAAAAAACTTCCAGATTCCTTTCCACTATTTTTGTAAACGGCAGGCACAGCACCAATAACAAAATAACCGACAATCCCATTACCATCAAACCACTCCCTTTCTTTTCTCTGGAAAGCAAAAAAGCCTGCCACCGCGGGACATACGTATCCCTTGGTGACAGGCTCCTCCTTTAAAAAATGCTCTATTCCATTGTCAAAACCATCTGCGTTTCACAGTAATGCTCTATCTATCATAACATCTACCCCGCATTGGCGCAATGGTGTACATCCTCATTTGCAAAAATTTGATCTTCTTTTGCCTTTTAACGAATTGATTTTATGAATAATTCATCCCCACTCATTAGGGTTTGCGGAACGAATTCGATTTGTGAGCAAGCTTCGCCAATATATCTACGAAAAAAGCTTGATGTTGTTGAGCAGCTTTCGGGCGCAAGGTTTTTCCTGCAATTTTTATAAAACTCTTGACGGCCAGAGCTGTCAGAGCCCTTGCTTTGCTTATTCAGCAAGCCCTGTTTATGGCACGATCTTCTTTTCCTGTGCAAGTCCATGGCGTTTTAATACTTTATTCACAATCAGGTATACAGGAATGGAAATCATAATTGAAAGAACAGACATTGCGACCCATGCACGGCCTATTCCATAAAGGTTTGAGATCAGACCATTTAGTGATAAAGCAATAACAGTAGTTCCGGCTTCCAACGTGTTAAAAAAAGACAATAAAGTGGACCTGTTTTCGTTTGTAATATTCTGGTTTAAAAAGGTGTACCGGATGATTTCTTCGCTCGCTGTGATCATCACATGCAGAAAGAATACACTGATAGCAATGAGATAGTTATGAACGATGACACTCATTATGATCGCCAACGTATTACATAAGGTGCTCCCGATCAGAATATAAATTTTATTATCCGATAAAGCGGATATTTTTCTTGAAAAGTAGGCGCCCAATATACTAAAAAGATTCACTCCGATTAATATATATCCTGTATTTAAAGACTGGCGGCCTTCCTGAAAAAATAATTGCCATTGATTGAAAGGCCCTGTAACGATGAGAGATAACGGCAAAAAAGATAAGCAGATCAGAAAAAAACCCTTGTCCTTTTTTAAAAAGAAAAATCCATCTTTCATTGTTTCCGCTAACATATGAAAACTGTTTTTTATTGCTTTTGCGCCTGCTTGTTTTTGTTTTCTCGACGCCGGCTCTTTCATAAAGAATACGGCTACCATCATGGGACATAAAAGTAAAATAGCCCCTGCTAAAACAGGATAGCTTAAATCAATATTTCCTAAAACTTGTGCACCAACATACCCTGCTAGTAAGCTGAAAGTAGTACCGAATACTTGATTATTAGAAAATACTTTTTCAAACGGATAATCCTTTTCTTCCTCATGAATGCTATCTATCATCCAAGAATCCACAGTCCCCGATCTTAAAGATTCGCCAAGTGAAGTAAAAACCGCACTAAGGATCAGAAAAATCATATTTCCCCAATCAAAAAATAATAGGAACAGGCCAGTGCTCCTGATCACGCAACTGCTGATCAGCGTTTTTTTTCTTCCGAAAGTATCCGCAATCACTCCAGACGGGATTTCCGTAATAAAACCGACAATCCAAAAAATGGACAAAAACAGATTTATATCAGCATAACTATAATGGATCGACTTCATATACAAATATAATGTCCCGCCGAATACCATAATCCCCATATTATACAAAATATTAATCGCATAATAGGTGTTTTTAATTCTTTGAATCCTATTCAAGTTTCATTCTCCATTCCCAAGACATGCAGTATCATATGTAAAACTGCCGAGGCCTGCTATGATTGCTTACCTGTATGGAGGACTTGCTGAACGAATCCGATTCTGAGTTTGTACCCAATTTGTCAGCAAGGATTTGTCTCAAAAAATATAGAAGGATCCATCTTTGAAAATGCGATTTTGTCTTCTCAAGTGCAAGCTTTTCCCTGGATTTTTTATAAAATCCTTGCATCTAATTTTTTGCCGAACCTGTTAGTATCCTTGCCAAATCCAGTAATTTTGCTTATTCAGCAAGCCCTATGTATCCCCCCAGCAAAGAGGCCACGGTTAAAACAGACGTTGTGAATGAGGCTACTTTTTAAAGTGCCCCTTAAACATACCTGATTTTGTTATCAGCAAATTTCAAATCATCTTTGAAAACAAACTGATCTGATATATTATAGCATATAGTGTACGGATTTGATGTCTCCATTCAAAAAAATGAAACAAAAAAACCGTTATTTTGATCGAGCAAAATAACGGTTTTTATTTTCTATATGTCATGATACCGGCTGCCATTTGCGCAAGAACAGGGTATTGCCCACAACTGACACAGAACTGAAGGCCATGGCTGCTCCGGCCAGAATCGGATTTAACAACCCGAATGCTGCAACCGGGATCAGAACCACATTGTAAGCAAAAGCCCAGAACAGGTTCTGGCGGATTTTCCGCATCGTTGCTTTCGACAAGCGGATTGTGTTGACAATCCCCATTAGGTCGCCGCGCATTAAAGTAATATCAGCGGCCTCCATCGCAACATCTGTCCCGGTTCCAATCGCAATCCCGACATCGGCTGCAGCAAGAGCCGGGGCATCATTGATCCCGTCGCCGACCATTGCGGTGATGTTGCCGGCACGCTTTAATTTTTCAACTTCTTTAGATTTATCTTCCGGCAGCACTTCCGCGAGCACACGATCAACGCCGACTTGCCGGGCAATCGCTTCGGCAGTGCGGCGGTTATCGCCTGTCATCATGACCGTTTCAATGCCCATTTCTTTCAACATGCGGATGGCTTTTGCCGATGTTTCTTTCACCGTGTCTGCAACGGCAATCAGCCCGGAAAGCGCGCCATCCATTGCAACCAGCATGGCCGTTTTGCCGTCTTCCTCAAGTTTTTCCATTTGGCTGATCACATCATCGATCCGGATATGCGCATCCTGCATCATTTTTTTATTCCCGATCAAAACTTCTCTTTCCTCTATTTTAACCCGGATACCATGGCCCGGGACTGCTTCGAATTCCTTAACATTTGGCAGTTGCAAGCCTTTTTCAGCTGCTTTTTTTACAATGGCTGCACCAAGCGGGTGTTCCGATCCTTTTTCGGCTGCGGCGGAAATGGCAAGCAAATCATCCTCTAAAAAACCGCCGTATGGGATGAGATCCGTTACTTCCGGCTCTCCTTTTGTAATCGTGCCGGTTTTATCGAGTACAACAGTCGTAATGCGATGGGCGCTTTGCAAATGCTCCGCGCTTTTGATCAGCACGCCGTTTTCAGCACCGAGGCCGGTTCCGACCATAACAGCTGTCGGGGTAGCAAGCCCGAGGGCGCAAGGGCAGGCGATGACGAGCACAGCAACCATGCTGATGATCGCCGGGGTGAATCCGGCCGCAAAATACGTCACCGCAAATGTCACCAGTGCAATCAATATGACGATCGGTACGAAAATACCCGAAATCTGGTCAGCCAGATGCTGGATCGGCGCTTTTGAACCTTGCGCCTCTTCCACCAGTTTAATGATCTGGCTGAGCGCCGTATCTTTCCCGACTTTTGTGGCTTTAAAGCGGAACGAACCGGTTTTGTTCAATGTCGCCCCGATGACGGCATCGCCCGCTTTTTTTGAAACAGGCATGCTTTCGCCGGTCAGCATGGACTCATCGACAGAAGAAGCCCCTTCTGTGATGACGCCGTCAACCGGAATTTTTTCTCCGGCGCGGACAAAAAGAATATCACCGGAGACGACTTCTTCAACCGGTACTTCAATTTCTTTTCCGCCCCGGTTGACTCGGGCCGTTTTTGCCTGCAGGCCCATCAGTTTTTTCATCGCTTCAGATGTTTGGCCCTTTGCCCTCGTTTCCATCAGTTTGCCAAGGACGATCAGCGTCATCACAATGGCGGATGCCTCAAAGTAAAGCATGCGCCCGGAACCGAGGATGGTGAGAACAAGGCTGTATAAATAGGCCGTGGACGTCCCAAGCACAACCAAAACGGCCATATTGGCACTCCCGCCCCGGATGGCATGGTAAGCATCCCGGTAGTAATGGCCGCCGACAAAAATTTGCACAATGGTAGCAAGCAAAAGCTGTAGCCATGGATTCATATGGAAAGAAAAGCTGCCGCCGTAATGCATAGCGATATCCGAAATCATTTGCAACAGGAAAAAGACGGAGATGACAGCACCAACTGCAAATTTTATTTTTTGCTTTTTATATGCTTTCTCACGCATCTTCTTTTCATAGTCCGGATCGAGTTCGCCTTTTACTTTTGCGTCATAGCCGGCCTTTTTTACAGCGGCAATCATTTGTTCAGCGCTTGCCTGCCCCGGCAGGTATGTAACACTTGCCGTTTCCGTTGCCAGGTTGACGGCGGCGCGAACAACACCGGGGGTTTTTTTCAGCGCCCGCTCCACGCGGTTGGCGCATGCCGCACATGTCATGCCCATAATATTGAGCTGCGCTTTTTCTTCTAATACACCATAACCCGTTTTCTCCACTTTTTCGATCAAATTTTCGACGGTCGCCTGTTTCGAATCGTATTGAATGGCAGCTTTTTCTGTTGCCAGGTTCACATTTACTTTTTTGACGCCTTCCACTTTCGATAAATTCTTTTCAATCCGGTTGGCGCATGCTGCACACGTCATGCCGGTAATGCCAAGCGTGACGCTTTCGGCCTTTTTTTCCTGTAGTGATGCGGCCATATCCATTCCTCCTGACGCCTTTTATACCCTCTATAGGTATATTTTTTTGAAAAAAGAGAGCGTGCCCGAAAGCACAGCCCGTTTTGCCCGGATTTACGCTACTTCATAGCCTTGGTCTTCAATGGCTTCTTTTACTTTATCAAGCGTCACTTCATTCGGATCAAATTCAACATCCACTTTTCCTTCTGCCAAATGAACGTCTACATTTTTCACGCCTGACAATTCGCCGACGCTTCCTTTAACCGCTTTGACACAATGTTCGCAAGACATGCCTTGTACATTTAAGGTTACTTTTTCCATGATCAACCGCTCCTTTATTTTCTCATTGTTTTTTGTATGGTCACTAAAAATTCATCCAGCACATCGAGATCCCCTTCTTGAATCCGTTCCAGGACACAATTTTTCAAATGGCCCTCAAGCAGGATCTTCGACACGCCGTTTAAGGCAGATTGGATGGCAGCGATTTGGGTAATGACATCGTCGCAATAGGTATCTTTTTCGATGAGGCCTTTGACCCCTCTTACCTGCCCTTCAATACGGTTCAACCTGCTGACCAGGTTCTTTTTCACTTTTTCCGAATGGTGGCTTTTCCGTTCACTGTGGGCGGGGCAAACGGGAGCTTCATCCCGGGCATCCATCATGATATCCAATTCCTCCATATCCTGGCCTCCTCGTATATGTAAAATATACCTCTCCCCGGTATACTATGTCAATAGAGATGCTCCTATTTCTGAAGCGTACGTCAAATGGCCCGGAAATGTTGATCACCTTTTCAAATAAGCGATCTTGTTTTAAATTGGAACTTGCTGAATAAGCCAAATTCCTAAATTTGGCAAGGATGCTGACAGCTTTGGCATCAATTTAATGCAAGTTTTTTAAAAATGCAGGGAAAAGCTTGCACTCGAAACGCGCCCTATGTGAAGAAAGGTCTTCGTTTTTCCGCGCTTTCTTAACATAGACGGGCTCTATGTTAAGGAAGGCCGCCTTTTTTCCGCGCTTCCTTAACGTAGACGTACCCTATGTGAAGGAAGGTCTTCGTTTTTGCGTGCTTCCTTAACGTAGACGGGCTCTACGTGAAGAAAGACCTTCAATTTTTCGTGCTTCCTTAACGTAGACGCCCTCTATGTGAAGAAAGGTCGTCTTTTTTCCGCGCTTCCTTAACATAGACGTACCCTATGTGAAGGAAGGTCTTCGTTTTTGCGTGCTTCCTTAACGTAGACGGGCTCTACATGAAGAAAGACCGTCAATTTTCCGTGCTTTCTTAACGTAGAGCCCCTCTAAGGAATCGCGACTGATCCCAAAATGTCTTTTTGAAGCCGTCAAAAGGACAAAACACGCGGCATTCGATCCCGAAATGTCTTTTTGAACCTGCCAAAAGGACAAAACACGGTGCATCCGAGCCCGAAATGTCCTTTTGAACCTGCCAAAAAGACAAAACACGGTGCATCCGGGCCCGAAATGTCCTTTTAAACCTGCCAAAAAGACAAAACACGGTGCATCCGAACCCGAAATGTCCTTTTGAACCGGCCAAAAAGACAAAACACGCGGCATCCGAACCCGAAATGTCTTTTTGAACCTGCCAAAAAGACAAAACAAGCCGCACCTAGGCTCGAAATGTCCTTTTGAACCTGCCAAAAAGACAAAACACGCTGCACCCGAGCCCGAAATGTCCTTTTGAACCTGCCAAAAAGACAAAACAAGCCGCACCTAGGCTCGAAATGTCCTTTTGAACCTGCCAAAAAGACAAAACACGCTGCACCCGAGCCCGAAATGTCTTTTTGAACCGGCCAAAAGGACAAAACAAGCCGCACCTAGGCTCGAAATGTCCTTTTGAACCTGCCAAAAAGACAAAACACGTTGCATCCGAGCTCGAAATGTCTTTTTGAACATGCCAAAAGGACAAAACACGCGGCATCCGAACCCGAAATGTCCTTTTAAGACAAAACACTGCAAGGATGCTGACAGCCTTGGCAAAAATTTAAATGCAAGGATGTTATAAAATTTGCACTTGAAGCTGATTCAATTATAGAGAAAACAAAATCGAATTTTTAAAGATGGATTCTTCTAGAGCTTACTCAGAATCGGATTCGTTCAGTAAGGCCTAAATTACTTTTGAAAAAATAAAGTTCGTTTTAGAATGTGCAAATAACTGCAATTCATCAATAAATTGCTCCGCGTCTTCAAATGAGTGGAAGCGGGCTTTTAACATAAAGCATGCTTCACCAGCAATACGATAACAAAAATCAACATTCGAATACTGGCATATTTGCTTTTTAAAATCGTCATAACGATTATTTTTAATTGTCGCTTCAATGATGGCTTCAATGGGGTAGCCCAGTTTTTTTTGATTCAGTTCAATGGTATAGCGTTTAATGATATCCTGTTCTTCTAATTGTCGTACCCGCTCTCTCACAGCCGGGGCTGATAGATGAATACGCCTGCTTAGCTCGCTCATTGATAACCGGCTATCTTCTTTCAATTCATGTATAATTTGTTCATCAATGAAATCCATTTCTTCAAATTCCTTTCCAATTTGAAATTCAAATCAATCAAATGCCTTTTAATCGGTATGTAAAAGCCGCACGCTTTATTTTACACTATTTTTGGGAGGGATGAGCATGACACTGATACCATTACATGAAAGAGGAAATACGCCATTTCAACAATTGCTGGGATATAATGCGTCCATTCTGAAATACTGGAACAAGCTCAGTGATGAATTTGAAAAGGATGGCCGGTTATCAGCGAAGTTAAAAGAAGAAGTCCGGCGTACACTTGCACAAAAAAATGGCTGCCTGTATTGTAAGGCAAAAGGCAAACCGAACCCCGCTGATTACGATGAAAAAACAGCGGTATGTACCGGATTTGCTGAAGCTTTTCTTGCGGGCAAAGGACAAACATCTCCAAATGTAACAGCGGTTTTAAAGGAGTATTTAACAGATGCGGAGATAAGTGAGCTGATTGCTTTCATTTGCTTCACAACAGCATCACAATATTTTGGCGCCCTCATGCAACTGGGGGAGCAACAAAGATAAGTGAAACTTCCATCAGTGGTGTTTATCCACTGATGGAAACCAATGGAGATGGTTTGATGCCTATTTCTCTCCTCTGCAGAAAGTCCCCCTTTTTTTCAAGAAAGCTAAACGTAAAACCAAATTGTTATTGCAATATAAAAGTATTTGATGTTATAATACTCTAAATTCTTTAAATCAATAAAGAAAATAGAAATATAGAATAAGAAAGGGATTTTGATATGGCATTATCTTTGGAAGCCGAAAAAATCGATGCATTGGTCGAACAAGTCAAGGAAGATGTAATCCATTGGCGGAGGCATTTGCACCAAAACCCGGAGCTTTCCTTCAAGGAAGTCGAAACATCGCAATTTATATACGATACGCTTGCATCTTTCGGGGGTTTGGTGTTGTCCCGCCCGACAAAAACGAGTGTGGTAGCCCGGCTGAAAGGAGCAAAGCCCGGCCGTGTTTTAGCGATTCGCGCCGATATGGACGCGCTCCCCATTCAAGAAGAAAATGCATTTGATTTTGCCTCAAAGCATGACGGTGTGATGCATGCTTGCGGCCATGACGGGCATACCGCGATGCTGCTTGGAGCCGCGAAAATTCTGGCCGGCTTAAAAGACCAAATCGCCGGTGAAATCCGTTTTCTGTTCCAACATGCCGAAGAACAATTGCCGGGCGGGGCTGAAGAAATGGTCCAAGCCGGTGTCATGGACGGTGTGGATCAGGTGATTGGCGCTCATTTATGGTCACCGCTTGAAGCTGGAAAAATCGAGTTGGTGTCAGGACCGATGATGGCGGCACCGGATGCTTTCTATATCACGATTAACGGAAAAGGCGGACACGGGGCACAGCCGCATTTAGCAATCGACAGCATTGCAATTGGTGCACAAGTTGTAACAAACCTTCAACATATTGTTTCAAGAAATATTGATCCCTTAGATCCCGTTGTTCTTTCCGTGACCCAGTTTATAGCCGGTACTGCGCATAACGTCATTCCCGGTTCGGTTTTCATCAGCGGCACCGTCCGGACGTTTAAGCCGGCGTTGCAGGAAGAAGTGATCCGGCTGATGGAACGCGTCGTGAAAGGCGTAACAGAAGCGCACGGAGCGGCTTATGATTTTCAATACGTGAAAGGTTATCGTCCCGTTATCAACGATCCGGAAGTCACGGCAAAGCTGCGTGAAGTACTGGTTGAGGCATTTGGCGAAGATGCCATTCAAGACGGCGTTCCAACCATGGGTGGGGAAGATTTTTCCGGATTCCAGCAAAAGGCGCCCGGCACATTCTTTTTTATCGGGGCCGGAAATGCGGGCAAAGGCATCGTTTATCCCCACCATCACGCCCGCTTTACTGTGGATGAGGATGTATTGCCTTACGGGGTGAAAGCGTTCGTCGCCGCCAGCCTGACGTTAACTGCCTGAAAAGGATCAGCCGCTTCCTTCAGGTTGGCCTTTTACACTAAAAAAAGTGAGGTTTTCAAATGAAATTTGTCCTTGCATCACTCCCATTTCTTGCTTTAGTCATTGGCATGTTTTTTGCCAACCGTACCGATCCGATGATTCTCGGAATGCCTTTTATCATGTTCTGGACCGTGTTGTGGGTTGTTTTATCGACGGTTGTGATGTTCATTATCTATAAAACCGATCCGAAAAACCAAAGGGGGGATGCCGAATGAACAGCGCACTCCTTGTTATCCTCGTATTTTTGCTAGTGTCACTCTATCTTGGCATCCGGGCCCGTCGGGGCAAGCAAATGAACCTTGAACAGTGGGCAACCGGCGGCAGAAGTTTTGGAACACTGTTTGTATTCTTGCTAAGTGCCGGTGAAATTTACACGACTTTCACTTTTCTCGGCGGCAGCGGATGGGCTTACGGCAAAGGAGGGCCAACGCTTTATATACTCTGGTACGGCTCATTGGCCTATGTTCTTTCCTATTGGCTGCTTCCGGCCATTTGGCGTTATGCAAAAGAACATAAGCTGTTGTCCCAATCCGATTTTTTCGCGAAAAAATACAATAGCCCCGCACTCGGTGTCCTTGTTTCGATTATCGGCATCATTGCCATGATCCCGTACCTTGTTTTGCAGTTAAAAGGGCTCGGCAGTATCGTCAGCATTGCTTCTTACGGCTCAATTTCTTCCGGCGTTGCCATTTGGATCGGCGTGATTGCGGTAACCATTTATACGACGATTTCAGGCGTACACGGAACAGCCTGGACATCCGTCATGAAAGATGCATTGGTTTTGGCCGTCGTCGTTTTTCTCGGCATTTATCTCCCCGTTCATTATTTTGGCGGCTTTTCAGATATGTTTCATGCCATTGACCAGGCAAAACCCGGCTTTCTTGCGCTCCCGCACCAAGGGATGAGTGTATATTGGTTCATTTCGACCGTTTTGCTGACGGCACTTGGTTTTTACACGTGGCCGCATTCTTTTGCCGCCTCCTTTACAGCGAAAAATGAAAAAACGTTCCGCCGCAATGCGGTGATTTTTCCGCTGTATCAGTTGATCCTGTTGTTCGTATTCTTTGCCGGTTTTGCGGCGATTCTGACTGTGAAGCCGGCACTTGAAGGAGCAGCAACCGATAATGCGCTGCTCGTTCTTTCTATTGAAAGCTTTCCGCACTGGTTTGTCGGCGTCATCGGCGCTGCCGGTCTGTTATGTGCGCTGGTACCGGGGTCGCTGCTGTTGATGAGCGCATCCACGATGATTTCGAAAAACTTGTTTAAAGTATTTAAGCCGGACGCCAATGAAACACAAGTGGCCAATGTTGCCAAATACTTGGTTCCGGTCGTATCTTTAATTGCCCTCTACTTCACATTTAACGGTGGGCAAACCATTGTTGCCCTGCTGTTGATGGGGTACAGCATGGTTACGCAATTTTTCCCGGCGATCGTATTTAGCTTTATGAAAAATAACCCGATTTCAAAAGCAGGAGCATTTGCCGGAATTGTTGCGGGCGAACTTGTCGTTTCCTATGTGACGATCACGAATCAGACGGTTGCGACGCTGTTGCCGTTTATGCCGCAAGCAGTCAAAGACTTAAATACCGGGATCATCGCCATGGTTTTGAACCTGATTGTAACCTTTGCCGTGAGTGCTTTTACAAGAGACAGACAAAAAAGCGTTGAAATGGCTGCGTAAACTATTTTCCAAAAAGGAGCCGTGCATGCACGGCTCCTTTTTTAACAAGCTTTCCAGGGATCCAAAAAAATTTTAAAAAAGGTATTGCTTTTTTCAACCGGGCATTATATAATAAATTTGTCGCTGATGAGGCGAACAAAAACAAAACAATGCGGATGTGGCGGAATCGGCAGACGCGCTAGATTCAGGTTCTAGTGGTGGAAACACCGTATGGGTTCAAGTCCCTTCATCCGCATCACAAAAAGCAAGGGTTTCAGTTTATGGCTGGGATCCTTGCTTTTTTATTTTGATATTAAATTTCCTGCTGCATTGTTCCGGAGACCAAGAAATATAAAAAAATACATCGAATTGTTTTCTGCCGGCCATCCATGATTTAAACTGGCGATCCAATTTTTATTTTCTTCCGTTTGCTTAAGCTTAAACACATCATTCCCGTTTTATTGATTTTGCTAAAAGCCGGTTCCCTTTTTGATAAGGGAACCGGCTTTGTGTCAGGCCATTCTCCGGCAAGCTTCCGCACAGCGCAAGCATGCTTCGGCGCATTTTTGACAATGGTCATGGCTGTATTTCCTGCATTCCTCCCCACATGCTTCGCAAATTTCCGCACACAAATTGCAAATTTGCATCACAAACGGGCTGTTGCTTTGCATCGCTTGCAATGCCAAAGCACAAATATTTGCGCATTCTCTGTCCATGCGGATACAGCCAGCCATCATTTTCACATTGTCTTCCTTTAAACAGGCACTGTAACACTGATTACAGGCTTCCATACACTCCTGGCAGGCTTTGATGCATTCTTCATAGGACGTGCCCATTTTTATCCACCTCCAAATTGTCTTCCCCTATTTTTTGCCCGTTCTGTTGAACATCCAAACTGCAACATTTCTGCACATTTTCTTATTTATGTATGATTATTTTCGCTTAATTAAAGACCGATAAAGCAGATTTCTTTTAAAATATATAGGATTCTACTCCAAATCGAAAACGATCAATCTGTATCATCCAATTTCACAGTCGTTTTCCTGTCCCGAAAAAGAAGCCCGAGAACCGGCATAAGCCGAGCTCGGGCTTTTTAAAAAAGCGTCCAATTTAATAAAGTCCTGCTTTTTTAAAATACTTATCTTTTTCGCGATTATACCGTTTCGTATCCTGGTTGAATTGGCGAATCGTTTCTTCCATTTTCCCATTGTATTCATTTATTTTTTTAATTTGTTCGTCTAACTCATCCGGGCTGAACTTCTCCAGATTTTCATAAAAGGTGCCTTGTAACGCCAATTGTTTTTTATAATCATCAAAAAAAGTGTTCATATATTTTTTACGTTCATCCATGATGGTGAGCAGCTTCCGTGCTTGTTTCTGCTGCCCGCTATCTTTAATTTGCTCCACGTTCTCTTTTATAGATGCCGATTGTTCATATGCCTTTTGAAAATTCTTTTTGGATTCCCGCAGCTCTTTCTGCTGCTTTTCGGTATAGTTGTCCGCCTTTTTTAATTTCTGCTTCACTTCCGGGCGGTTTTCGTCATTCAGTTCAAGCTGGTTTAGATCAGCATAAATGGATGCCACTTTTTCTTTGTATTCGTCCAGCTTCTCCTGGTTCGCAACAAAATCTTTTTCATACGAGGCGGATTTCTTTAATTTTTCGTATATGCTGTCCGCTTGTTTTTTGTCTGAATGGCAGCCGGCAAGAAGCAAAAGAAGCCCCGGCAACATCATTCCCAATACAATAAATCTTTTCACCCTCATCTTCTCCCCGTTTCAACTGGATGGTGGATTGGGTGACAGCGGCCTTCACACGGAAACGTTACCGGGGGCGTTTCATTGGTCAACACTTTTGTTTTATAGCCCTGCTTTTTGATAAACTTTAGCAACTTCGGCAAATATTTAACGGTTTCCGGTTTGTCATGCAAAAGGATGACCGGCGTTTCCCCCGCTTGTTTTTTTTGCCGGATTTGCTGAATCGTATACTGGACATAGCGTCCATTTTTTAATTCCCAGTCACTGCTGTCCACGTTCCAATCCCAAATGTGGAAACCACTTTTATCCAGTAAATCGCGCATTTCATCTGTTAAATACGGAATACTTCCATACGGGAGGCGTACCATATAAGATTTTACACCCGCCACGTTTTCCAATATTCTTTGATCCTCAGCCATTTCGTTTAATGGCGCGGACGTACTGCTGTAAATTGTTCTTGCTTTATGTGTGATCCCGTGCAGTGCAAGCCCGTTTCCATCTTTTAGCATGCGTTTTACGACTGCCGGATGCTCTTTCATCCTCGGCCCGAGCATGAAAAAGGTAGCTTTCATCTGATAAGTTTCCAACAGATCCAATAACTGGTTGGCCGCACTCGACGGGCCGTCATCAAATGTTAAGTAAATGGCATTTTCTTTCAGATCTTTCTCGTTTTGCTTCGCAACTTCTTTTTGTCTCTCCGCTTCTTTTTTCTGCCGCTGTTGCCCGATCATCGATTTGTATAAAGGAGAACCCGCAAACGCTGTCATCGGCGCAGGCGAAAAAGATAAAGTGCGCAGTGAGACAGCATGTGCATCTTTTCCTTTGTCTTTCGCTGACATCTTTTCCCCTTTGCCAACGAGTCCGGCCAAAACAACAACAATCAACGTAAATAAGAGCGCCAACACAACTTTTCCCTTGAAATTTAATTTCCTGCCGCGCATATCTCTCTCCCCTGCTCAAAGGCTCACCGTATTTTTCATTCGCTGCCATCTTCCGACATCATCCGCAAAAACTACCAAACATATATGATTCAGTATACATGAATATCCACAATTTTACCATACTCTACAAAATCTTAATTGTTTGATCATTTTATTCTACATCTTGCTGCATACAAATTTCGACAGATTCAAACACGCATGGTCATATCACTGCTCTTGCTTATCGCCTGCTGCGGCCGTTTTTTTGTTTTTATTCCCTTAGAATTTTTGAAAAAACGTTCCACTCTAAGCACCTTCCCTTATTCCTGAACCCTCCCGCCTTTCCCCCTGCCTGTTTGTAAAAGGCAGCGCAACCCGCTCATGGCGAATGATAAAGCTGAAGGTGATGAAATGAAGGCCATTTTAAAAGCATGATTTTTATGGCCTTTCAGTTTCAGGATTGCCCGGCGTTAGCTGCATTATTTTCAATGGACCGCTTCATCCAACATAAAGAAATGCCGATGAAAGAAGCAATGCTAGCTTCGATGGAAAATACGGGAGTCGACATCATGCCGGCGGCGGTGATTCCCGGTGATATTCCTTTTTCCTGGAAATAACATACCTCTAAGTTTTTTCCAAGCCGCCAAACCTTCTTATTTTCCAGTTGAAAAAGGAATGGCTGCCGTCTCGAAACCAGACCAGAAAAAATTTCTTTAAAAAAAATAAAAAAAGGCTTTGACAAACGAAATTTATTGTCGTAGAATAATATTTGTCAGCAAGAGCTAAGGAGTTGGCAAGCAAAAATAAAATAACCGGGAAGTAGCTCAGCTTGGTAGAGCACTACGTTCGGGACGTAGGGGTCGCAGGTTCAAATCCTGTCTTCCCGACTCTAAAAACCTTTATGTATCGCGGATGCATCAAGGTTTTTTTCGTTTTCAGCCGGGTGATTTTTGGTGTGAGTTGCCGTTGTTAGCGCATTCCCGTCACCAGTTCGTTAACAAGCCAGGATTAAAAAAAGAGAGCCATTATGATTAGAATTTCAATGGTGATGAAAAAACCATTTTTTCACCCATTATAGTACATCATTCCTTCATGCTCTATGCGTGTTAACTGCTCTTGCTGCTTGTCCGGATGGAATGTCCCCTGTCTCTGTCCTTCCATACATCCCTAAACGTATATTTCTTTTTCATTAAGATGTTTGTCCATTCCTATCCAGCTATTCCTTCATTTAATGTAGAGAGTTCATGATGAGGAGGTGTGTAAATTGCATTGCAGACCAATGGTTGCTGCACCAAGATATGTAGTTCGTAATCGTGTTGTCCCGCGTTTCCAGCCAATCATCCATCCACTTGTGGAAGTGAACCGTACAAATGTCGTTACAGTTCCGAGGCATATTATGAAGCCGATCAGGAAAAATGAAGTGGTTTATCACAATTGTCCTTTTCCACGCCGGCATTTTTGGTAGTGCCAGAAACAATAACCACTTCGCCTTTTCTTCATCCCTTTCACGTTTGTCCTTTACGCCTTTCTTTGAAACAGCATATTTTAAAATGCAAGATATCTTAAGGAAAGGAGGTGAAAGTCAATGACAGATGGCGGTTACAGCATGGGCTCATCTTTTGCCCTGATTGTCGTTCTCTTCATCCTGCTTATTATTGTAGGAGCGTTTTATATGGGTGGCTCCGGATATTAAGCAGAATCAACAAACGAGAGAGAAAAAGTTCCGTCTCCACCCAATAACCTCCATTCTGAAGCGTATCATTACGCTTCTTTTTTTATTCACTTTGTCATTGAACAGAGAGGTCCATGTCATGATAAAAGCAACCACAAAAGGATGAAAAGCAGTTGGCGCAATTTTTCGGAGCAGAGTCGATTGGAGCAAGGATGGAATGGTCTGCGTATTTTGAGTGAATACAAGTTCCGTCTATAGAAAAAAGGGGAAGCCTTAGATTGGTTTAAAAACTTCCGATTAACACACCCTATGTTTTGGAGGTGATAAAAATGGAAGAAGAAAAAAGTTACAAATCCAATACTTACTCGTACAATAATCAGCTCGAAGGAAATGTTCAGTCGCAAAATACCGGCAGCGAAGAGGAAGAAGGGCTGGCTGATACAATCCAAAATGTAATTAACAAAGTTACCGGACTCGGGGAAACCGAGTAAAGCGAGAAGGCTGCCGCAAAAAACCGTTGAGACGATTCTCAACGGTTTTTTGAACGCTTCTTGCAAAAAAATCGGCCCGGTCCGCAAAGTTCCTTTACTCAGAACGGCCCAACATTAAGATTGGCGCGATTTTGGCACGCTTCTTTTACACAGGAATATGTTAAGACAGACGCGCATTTCAGCGTCCTTTTTTTAGTTAGAGCGGCCCTTCTTTACTTAGAATACTCCTACGTTAAGGTAGACACACTTTTGGGCGACCTTCCTTTACATAGAGCGGCCCTATGTTAAGATAGACGCAGATTTTGCCGGCCTTCCTTTACGTAGAACGCCTCTATGTTAAGATAGGCACGCTTTTGGCCGGTCTTCCTTTACATAGAACGCCCCTACGTTAAGTTAGGCACGCTTTTGGGTGGCCTTCCTTTACTTAGAGCACCTCTATGTTAAGATAGACTCGCTTTCGGCCGGTCTTCCTTTACTTAGAACGCCCCTATGTTAAGTTAGACGCAAAATTTGAAGGCCTTCCTTTACATAGAGCGCCTCTACGTTAAGTTAGACACATTTTTTGCCGGGCTTCCTTTACTTAGAGCGCCTCTATGTTAAGATAGGCACGTTCTTTGCCGGGCTTCCTTTACTTAGAGCGCCTCTACGTTAAGTTAGACTCGCTTTTTGCCGGTCTTCCTTTACATAGAACGCCCCTACGTTAAGATAGGCACATCTTCTGACCGGCTTCCTTTACTTAGAGCGGCCCTATGTTAAGATAGACGCAGATTTTGCCGGCCTTCCTTTACTTAGAACACCTCTATGTTAAGATAGACGCAAAATTTGAAGGCCTTTCTTAACGTAGAAAGCCTCTACGTTAAGATAAGCACACTTTTGGGCGGCCTTCCTTTACGTAGAACGCCTCTATGTTAAGATAGGCACGCTTTTGGCCGGGCTTCCTTTACTTAGAGCACCTCTATGTAAGATAGGCACATCTTCTGACCGACTTCCTTTACGTAGAGCGGCCCGCCCAATGCTAAGATAGATCCATTTTTAACAGGAATGCTTAACATAAGCCTGATCATAAACGGCTTTTCCCACTACCACGGAAGATGGAACCGTCCAGTCTGATTTGAAGTACCGCTTGAAAGGCGGATAGATTCTTTCCTCAGTTCGACTCCCGGTTCCAGCTGCACCCATAAAGACTTTGGATCGTACACAAGCTGGTCGCGATAAACGCTGCGGTGCCCGATGATCAAATACCCGGCAATACAGGCGGCCAACATATACATCCCCGTAACATGCCCATACAGCTCATATCCAAGCAGCACAGCGGAAACCGGCGTATTGGATGCAGCCGAAACCACCGCCAGCATACCCGCAGCCGCCCCTAATACAGGGTTCATCCCGAGCAAACCGGCAAATGCATTCCCGGCAGCAGACCCGATGACGAGCTGCGGGGTGAATGTTCCTCCGTAAAAGCCGGAACCAAGCGTAACCGCCACAAACAGAATTTTCCACAGAAATGCGAAAAATCCGACATGTCCCCCGTGCATCGCTTTGTCCAAAAGCGGCAAGCTCAGTCCTAAAAAGTCGGCAGGAAAAATCAATAATGCAACTGCGATGAGCATGCCGCCAACACAGGGCATCAGGAAGAAAGGAAGATGCAATTTTTCCCGGACAACTGAAAATAAGCGACCCCCCTGCTCAATAGATTCAACAAACAGCCATCCAGCCAGGCCGCAAATCATGCCAAGGGCTGCCACTTTTAAAAGCAGCAGAACAGAAAAAGACGGCATGGCATGGATCGTGAAATATTCATAAGGCGTATGCAACAGCCTTTTATTAACTTCAAAAGCAGCTATGCCGGAAACCGCCGAAGGGAAAAGAAACTGGTGCCGGATTGACCCGATAGCCAATACTTCCAAACCAAACACGGCTGCTGTAACGGGCGCGCCAAACAGACTGGCAAAAGCAGCACTGATTCCGCATACGATCAGCTGGGCCCGAAGAAACGGCTGAATATGAAAAACTTTCCCAATCCATGTGGCAAGCGAACCGGCAAAGTGGGCGCTCGGCCCGAATTTTCCAGCCGAACCGCCGGATACAAGTGTAATGAGGGCCGCCAGATACTTGGCCGGGAAGCTTCTGTCAAAGGGCGGTTCCCCTTCGGAATGCACAGCAGCAATGGAAGAAGGCGCCCCTGATTTCATTTTATACAGCAACAGGCCGTTCAATAGGCCGCCAACTGGAAGCAGCAGCATCTTATAAGGCACGGGCAGCGCACCTGTTTTTCCGCTCAAAAAATTTAAAGCTTTCAAAAACAAACCGACCGTGGTCCCGGCCACAACGCCAATCAGTACGGCTACAGCGACATAGACGATCATGGTAAAAAACATCACGGCAGGCTCAATGTATTTCATTTGGTTCACATTTTCCCACTCCTGCATGTCAAAACATTGTTAGTTTTATTATACACCCAGTAATATCGAGGGCTAACACAAACGGACAGAGCGGGCTCTTTATACCGCGCGAAAAAATGGGCCGGGCACTGCATCCGGGCCGCAGGGTTAACAGGCTCAGCTAATGCCTTCGGTCTAGGTTCTTGATTGTGAAAAACCCCGCCCTTCTAAGAAGGACGGGGTTTAACAGATTATGTATGTGCCGCAGTTGCCGTAATCAAACTAAGAAAGTTTTAGAACCACACTCCTCAAAGTGGGTGTCCGCAAAAGCGTTCCTGCCATCCTCCCTGCCAAACGGCAAAAGGCTCGGCATTCCCGCAATAATGTTAAACTCCCTATAACAGTTTAAAGGTTAAAACTTTATTAATATTACGTACAACGCAGCTTGTACTCTTATACTACGCTTTATGCGCCGCAAGATCAAGAGGAAAATTTTTCATTCGATTTCGCCGCTCCACGCCATCATGCCGCCTTCCAGGTTTGTGACATCAAAACCCTGGCTTTCGAGAAACTGGCATGCCATATAGCTCCGCCCGCCGGAATGGCAAACGACAATATAGTTTTTGGAACGGTCAAGATCCTCTAGGCGGAATCCCAGCAAACCGAGCGGAATATGCAGCGCGCCCGGAATTTTTCCTTCCGCCACTTCCTCCGTTTCGCGCACATCGATAATATTGAGTTTTTCACCCTTGTTCAGTTTTTCCTCGACTTCCATCGCAGAAATTTCTTTCATCAAAATTCCTCCCTCGTAAAACAAAATCCCCCGCTTTTTGCGAAAAGTGCGGGCCTTGCCCCAGCGGCGATTCTGCGAAAAGACCGGTGTCAGCGGCTTTTCACAAGCAGGTTGACCGCTTCTTTTACAAGGCTTCCCGCGTCTTCCCCGTTTTGTTCGGCATTTTTCACACATTCCACCAGATTGGCACTGACAATGACGCCGATCGTGCGGTCAATTGCCGTCCGGGCGGCAGACAACTGGGCAATGACCTCTTTGCAATTGTCCTTTTCTTCCATCATCCGCAGTACTCCCCGCAATTGCCCTTCGATTCTTTTGACACGGTTTTTGATTTTCGCATCGTATTCCACCTTTTTCCCTCCCCGGTTCCAAGATCGTATAAGAATGAATATGGAATCCTTTTCTGCGTAATAAACGAATGCTGAAATTGGCTTCAAGCCGGCTGGAAACAATAAGGTGAAGACTGCCTTTTGGAATTTCGCCGGAAAACCGCTTTAAATAAGCCGTCGGAATCACAATGGCATCCGCGGTACCGCTTCCCGCATGCTGGTAATCCCTCACATCGACCACCACTTTATGTTCAAGCACATCTTTTCTTAAATCCGCCCGCACAGCACCGCGAACGGGAACGTAACGTGTATAGCCGGTTTTCGTGAGAATGAGCGCAAGAACGAGCAAAACAATATACATTTATACGGATGACCTCCTGCCCGAAGTTCGGTTACAACCCCCATCATATACCCCAGGCGGTATTATTGTCAAATGGATGGCTTAAAAATACCCGCTGAAAATGGTAAAATAATGGAGCTATATAAAATGAACTTAAGTTTTTACAACAAGCTCGAGCACCAATTTGCATGATGACTAGACAACAGAGCTGCGATATTTTGTTCATTTTATATACATTTTTTAAAAGCAAGGAGAAGGGGAAATGAAGACAAAAGCAGCAAGCTGGTTTACGCTCTTTTTGGCGATGATGCTCGCCGTCGCAGGGTGTGAAGGGCATCAAAACAGCACAAAAACGAGTACAGAACAAAAAACAGCGCAACAAACAAATACCGGGCCAGGAGAAAACCGGCAAACGACAGGCAAGCAAATTGCTGTTAAACTCGCCGATGTAACCGATGGAGACACGATTAAAATTTATAATAATGGAAAAGAAGAGACGGTCCGCTATTTGCTCGTTGACACGCCGGAATCAAAAAAACCGAATATGTGTGTGCAGCCGTATGCAAAAGCAGCCTATTACCGGAACAAGCAGCTCGTTTCAAGTGGCAAACTGACGATCGAATTTGATCACGGGGCCAAACGCGACAAATACGGGCGGCTCCTCGCTTATGTATTCGTAAACGGCAAGTCCGTGCAGGAAAAGCTGCTGAAAGAAGGGTACGCGCGCGTGGCCTATGTGTATGAACCGCCCTATCAATATTTGGACACTTTCAAAAAAGCCGAACAGCGGGCTAAAAACGAAAAACTCAGGGTCTGGTCGCAACCCGGGTATGCAACAGACCGCGGTTTTAACGGGTGCGAAAAAGGCAGTTCCGCATCCAACTCCAATGCTTCCGGCGGGGAGAGCCGTTCCAGCAACGGGAGCAGCAGTTTCCAAAACTGTACGGAACTGCGCAAAAAATATCCAAACGGCGTGCCGCGTTCAAACCCTGCCTACCGTTCCTATATGGACGGCGACAAGGACGGATACGCATGCGAACCATATAAGTAAGAAACAGGCTTGCACACAAGCCTGTTTTTCTTTTTCTGGTGCAAGGTACCCCGGCTCGTGCCACCCTTCCCCATCACTTGCTTCAAGCCTGTTTTTTGGTTTCACAGACAAGCCCGCATGATTTCCGTCTGCCCGGCAACTGCCTCAACCCCGGTACTTTTTTCGAGCGATTTTACAAGCTCCCCATTTGTAATAATGATTGCTGTAATCGTATCCGCTGCATTGGCTTTGATAAATTCCAGGTTAAAACGAATCAGCGGGTCGCCTTTTTCCACTTTGTCCCCGGCCTGCACAACCGTTTCAAACCCCTTCCCGTCGAGTGAAACCGTTTCCAGTCCGATATGAATCAAAACTTCCAGCCCTGATTCGCCGCGCAACCCGATCGCATGCTTTGTCGGAAATATCTGGATCACCTCGCCGTCAAACGGGGAAACGACCCGGCCCTCAATCGGCCTGATTGCCACGCCGTCCCCAATCATTTTTTCGGAAAAGATGGGATCGGGCACTTCCTCAATTGGCGTCACCTCTCCCCCCGTTGGCGCAAAAATATGCTCTTCCTTTCTTTTTCGGTGGAAAAATGGAAACAAAACGGACACCTGCCTTGTTTTCAACTAAATACATCTTCTATTTTAACATGTATGAAAAAAATCCGGCAGTTTTCATGGAAAATGCCGGATTTATTATCTGTACTCACTGGCGGGCCGGACTGCATGGCTCCCCAAAATGTATGCAATTGTCGAGCAGCGTCTCCGTTGGGATATGAACGGAGCGTTTGCGGATGCTGCGTGCATAGAAACTGGAGACTAAGGGTTATACCGGGAAGCTGTCGTGTCATTTCACTTCGTTTATCAGCGCGATTGTGCTTCTCGAGCAACCAAAGGTTTATACTAGGAAGCTGTTGTGTCACACCGGCAATGCTAGCATCACGTTTGTTTGACGGAATAACTAAAGTTTATTCCGGGAAGCTGTCGTATGTCCATACAGCTGTTTTGACGATTTTTCCGTTCCCGTTAAAAAATCGACTTTACAGCCATCGACTCAACCGGCAAGCCCGCCTCATATCTTTTTATAAAGGCTTCGTACCCTGAAACGCCTTCAGGTTCCGGGCTTAGCGTCATGCTTTCGGGATGGGTGAACACGTTTTGGTCCAAAAAGTCTTCCAGGCTTTGCTTCCCGTTTCCGGATTTTGCATAAACCGCGAG
>SNQX01000111.1_pt1 | contig 31148 bp, 25 predicted proteins | sample 2580501 | NCBI WGS metagenome assembly SNQX01 (sample SAMN10953784, study PRJNA522744) | food fermentation metagenome | isolation source: 48-hour incubation of native-enriched microbial consortia from nixtamalized... | place: Mexico | collected 2017-09-24 | reverse complement strand
GCAAGGATGTCAACCCGTTTTTGCTCACCGCCCGGAAAGTCCGTAAACTGTTCCTGCGACAAAAACCGCACCCGGCGGTAGTCGAGATCCGCTGACACATCCGGGAAAAACGCCTCCATAAACTCCTGAAAAAAGTTTTGGATCAGCTCTTTAAACAAACGATCATGCACGTGATAACCGGCATGTTTTTCCATTACAAGTTCCAATGGCAGCACTCCTTTTCTTATTTTTCAGTTTTATTATAAAGGACAAACGTTCGTTTTTCAAGTAGATTTTTCAATTTGCAAATTTGATCCGTCGTCCCCTGGTTATGCGAGTGCTTTTCTTTGACTTTGCAGATGATCCAAATCCATAATAAAATGTGAAGCATTTTACAGGAGGGATGAAGATGAATCGGATCAATCTTGGCAAGAGCGGTATATTAGGATCAGAAGTTGCGTTAGGCTGCATGCGGATGAATGCGTTGTCGGAAAAAGAGGCACAAACGATGATTGAAACAGCAGTCGAGCACGGCATTAATTTCTTTGACCATGCCGATATATACGGAAAAGGAGAATCAGAGAAAATTTTTGCAAATGCGCTGAAAAACAGTTCCATCAAGCGGGAAGATATCGTTCTCCAATCAAAATGTGGCATTGGCGACAAGATGTATGACTTTTCCAAATCGCATATTTTAAAAGCGGTTGACGGCATCCTAGAACGGCTCCAAACCGATTACCTGGATATACTCCTGCTTCACCGCCCTGATCCGTTAATGGAACCAGAAGAAATTGCCGAAGCTTTTTCAGAGCTACAAAATGCCGGCAAAGTCCGCCAGTTCGGGGTCAGCAACTTCCATCCGTACCAAGTAGATCTTGTCCAAAAATACATTTCTCAAAAACTGATTGTCAACCAGTTGCAGTTCAGCATCGCGCATACCGGTATGATTGACTTCGGGATGCACGTCAATATGAAAGACGAACGCAGCATCAACCATGACGGCGGAATTCTGGAATATTCCCGCCTGCATGATATCACCATTCAAGCTTGGTCGCCGTTCCAGTACGGATTCTTTGAGGGCGTCTTTATCGATGATCCAAAATTCCCGGAATTGAACGAAAAACTTGGCCAATTGGCACAAGCACAAGGCGTGTCCAAAGAGGCCGTCGCGACCGCGTGGATTTTAAGGCATCCGGCAAAAATCCAAGTCATTGCCGGAACAATGAACCCGGAAAGGCTGAAAAAAATCACAGAAGCATCAAAAGTAAGTCTTACCCGCCGAGACTGGTATGATATTTATTTTGCTGCCGGCAATGATTTGCCTTAACAGGTATATTGTTGGATCCAAAAACAGCAGTGGGCCTCGTGATCGTTTCCCTTTTAAAACAACAGAGCAGCTTTCCCACTTTAGCTTCATGATAATAAAAAGATGCCGTACCAAACGCCGGCATCTTTTTATCATCCTTACACTGCTTCCCTTTCCACGTACTTCGTCTCGTCGGAAAATGCCCAAACGATCCATAAAATTTGATAAACTATGGGAATAAAAATATACAACAGTACATAGGCGCCATGCTTGCCGAATGCTTGAAGCAATTTCACTTGCCAAATGATAATAAAAATAAAGTTCACAACCGGGACGAGCAGAATGAGCACCCACCAGCCGCTTTTCTTAATCAAAAGAAGCTGCTGGATCACATTACAGACCGGGACCCAAGCCATCCAGGCAATGTCTCCGCGCCCGGCTTTTTGGGCCAACTTCATAAATGCCATGCCATTTAAAACATAAAGCGCAATTGCAATAAAGACGGCGTATAAAATTGTTGCCATTATGATACCCCCACTGAATTAGATTTCCGGCGTTGTACACCAGACTTATAAAATATTTATGACCCGGCCCCTACCATCATGCCTCCGTAAAAACAAAGCAACCTTATCTGGAACCTTGCTCTTGTCTGCCTTCAAAATACCGGGCCTTTACATACAGAAAAAGTAATTAACCCTATTAGCTTACGTAGCAATCTGTTTATTTTCCACGCAAAGTAGATGGCCGCTTTTTCTGGCCGTTCACTTTCCAAAAAATTCAAGTGGATAAAATTCGTTTGAAACCTAAATTGTCCCCGCTTATCCCAGCTCCATCATGCAAATCACAATCCCAATTCCGAATCCTTTTATTCAAAATGCTCCATTGTCTTTTTCAATGCCGTCTGGTCGAGGACGATTTCCGAGTTGTTGTTTTTTAAAATATCGTCGTACATACTTTTCGATGTGCCGTTCAGCTGGTAATAGGTCACTTGCTTATCTGTGTTAAGATTTTTTACAAGCAGACCAAGACTCGCGATATCTGTTTTTGACATATTGGTAGCAATGACAAATTCAGATGATTTGTCCACCAGTTTTGGCAGTTTCGTTAAATTTTTCGGTTGAAGTGCGGTTTTGGCAATACCGATCAACACTTTTTCCTGCAGCAGCTGGCGGTCATAGTCCACGTTTTTCAACGAATAGCGTTCGTGTACAAGCTCTGTCACCATTTCTCCGTCAAGCGTCTGCGTACCTTGTGCAATGACTTTCCCTTTGTTTTCCGGGTACCAGGGGTGTGTCAGTTTTACATCAAACGGCACATCCACATCAATCGTCCCCAGTGCATCCACCATCGACTGCAAGCCTTCATAATTCGTTTCCACATAATAGTTGACCGGTACGCCTGTCAATTGGCTGATTGAATTGATAGCGGCTTTAATCCCGGCTGTTGTGCCACCTGTTGCTTGTTTAATATATTGCACGCTTGTCAGTTTCGTATAGCCGTAGCCATCAAGATACACGCGTGTGTCACGGGGAATGCTGGCCATGTTATACTTGTGCTTATTCAGATCGACATGAAGCAAGATAATCGAATCCGAATGTCCCACCTTCTGCCCTTTCCGTTCGTCTGAACCGAGTAAGAGGACATTGAATACGTTTTCCTTCATTTTGGGCGTTGTTGTGCTTTGGCTGCCCGGGTTGTTCCCAGTTTTAGAGACGGTCGGCACGTTTTTAAAATGGTTCTCCGGCTGCAGCTTTTGGTAAGCAAAATAAGCCACCCCGCCGCCCAATACAACAACCACCAGTAAAATGGATAAAAAGATCCTCAGTTTTTTCATCATTTCCCCCAAAATCGTTTATGTGTAAACTATTTAAATTATATAACATTTTTCCATCCAAGACTATACATTTCGACAAAATTTTGTTGTAGCTGGCAACTTATTCATACGATGTCTCACCTTCCCCATGATGCCATAAGTTGAAAATTTGTCTGTTACCAAACAATGGGGCCATAGTTTCCTGTCCTATGAAGAACCTTGTCATATTTTTTCAGATTGAAAGTCCCAACTTTTAATTGGAATCCATCCGCAGACCCGCTGCTGATCAGTTGGTACTAACTGACCTCCGCAGAATTACTGAACTACTCTGAAAATCAGGGTTAGCAGCTTTAAAAATACGATAAATCCCTCATACAAAAGTCCTATAAAAATTGTGGATTATTCTTCCAATCTCTTTTATAATGGAATTGGTATTTTTTTAATTTTACAAAGAAAGGAGACGCTTTTTTCCGCTCGTTTTTAATTAATCATACTGGAGGGGTTGAATAGTGAAGATTATGAAGAAAACAATTTACTTTATCTTGGCAATTGCATTAATTTTTCCATCACTTTTTTCGCAAACAAGTCATGCTTCTGCGAGCACCACGCAAACTTTAAACTTTAATACGACAGTTACTAACACAATAAGTAACAAAAATACTGAGCAAGTCTATAAAATTACACTGCCTTCAGCTGGTACAGTGAAAGTCAATTTAAACTCATATATCGAAGCTGTTACCTTGGATCTGACAGATGAAAATGGAAAGAGTGTATGGAGTTATAGCAGAGACATTTACGATGGATCTGCTTCCACGCCAAAACAATGGTCGGATCAAGCTGATTTGGAGGCCGGAACCTATTACATCAAGATTTCCCAGGCCGATGATTATACCGGAAAATATGATTTAAAGGTTGGATTTAATACTGCAGGAAGCAATGAAAAAGAGCCGAACAATGGCACATCACAAGCACAGCCTATTATACTTAATACCCAGAAAATCAACGGTTTTCTTAGCTTAAATGATGATACGGATTGCTATAAATTAATTTTGAAACAAGCAGGCACCATTGATGTTCACGTAGATTCAAACATTTATAATGTTTCGCTGAATCTTCTGGATGAAAATGGAAATGAGGTTTGGGGAATAGGTGAGGGCATATTTGGTGGATCCGCTCAAACGCCGAAGCAATGGTCAAGGAGTGATGATCTGGAAGCCGGAACCTATTATATCAAGATTTCCCAGGCCAACGATTATACTGAAACGGGTAAATACAATTTATATGTCAATTACACACCAGCAGGGAATAATGAAGTGGAGCCAAATAACAGTACATCGCAGGCACAGGGGCTGTCAAACGGCCAAAAAGTCACCGGTTTTTTGAGTTGGAGTGACGATACGGACGTTTATAAAGTAAAGCTAACAAAAGCAGGAAACCTTAAAATCAGTCTTGACTCCAGTATAGATTGGGCTTATGTGGATTTTACAGATGCGAACGGAAACAACATCTGGGGCGAAGAACCTGTCTATGACGGAACCAAAGAGACTCCCAAGCAATGGATAAAAGATGCTGATTTAGAGGCTGGAACCTATTATATCAAAATTCACGGCCCTGATACCGGCACTTATGACTTGTCAACCTGGTTTACTGCCGCCGGAAACAATGAATCGGAACCCAATAATGGAACGACCCAGGCCCAGCAGATTTCCTTTAATACGCAAAAAATAACCGGTTTTCTGAGCGAGAGTGATCATACAGATTGCTATAAATTCACATTGCCAAAAGCTGTAAAAGTTACGATGAATATAGATTCCTATATGGAGGGGGTCGATCTTCATCTCACAAATTCAAAGGGAACCGCCCTTTGGGATGACGATATTTATTACGGCTCCATTAAAACACCTAAACAATGGAACAAAAGTGAGAGCCTGCCAGCGGGAACATACTATTTAAAAATTAGCAGTGATTATAATACCGGCAAGTACGTTTTATCCGTCAATGCACCTTTGTACCCATCTACACCATCTATTAATACGGTAAGTACCAATAGTACAAGTGTATCTGGCAAGACAGACGCAAACTGCACGGTTAATGTTAAAGCTGGTTCCAAAACCTATAAGGGCAAAAGCAACAGCAAAGGCGACTATAAAGTTTCTATTCCTAAACAAAAAGCCGGAACAAAGATTTATGTGTATGCTACAAACACTTATGGGAAAAGTGGAACAAAAGTAACGACCGTCGGATCACCGGCTGCAACGCCGTCTGTGAACACAGTCAGCAATAAAAGCACATCCGTTAGCGGGAAGACGAGCAAATCAAGCACCGTTTATGTCAAAATCGGTTCCAAAACCTATAAAGGCAAAAACAACAGCAAAGGCGACTATAAAGTTTCTATTCCTAAACAAAAATCCGGAACAAAAATTTATGTGTATGCTACAAACACTTATGGCAAAAGTGGAACAAAAAGCGTGACGGTGGTTGACAGAATTGCACCAAGTACACCGTCTGTTAACACTGTCAGCCATACTTCCCGTTATATCACCGGAAAAACGGAAGCATATGCAACGGTCACCGCTTATACCGGCAGTAAAAAAATCGGCTCTGCCAAAGCTGATAAACATGGTAGTTACAAAATAAAAATCAGCCCGAAGAAAAAAGGGACTGCGATCAAAGTAAAAGCTACGGATAAGTCCGGCAACAGCAGTGGATACCGGACGGTGAAAGTGAAATAAAAAGGCATCAAAAAAGCGCAGTGGTTCAGCTGCGCTTTTTTGGTATTCAGTTTTTCAATAATAAATGGGTTGCTGCTTTTTGTACGTGTTTGAAGGGATTCCCCTGTTAGACAAATTCTACGATAATCAGTGTGGCCAATCCGTTGAATAAGCCGGGTTTCGTTTCCCGTTTCCATTTTCATCATCATCCACACCCATGTCGTGCTCTTTCAATGCTTTGTTTAATTTTGCAGCTTCAAGCAGGTCGGGTGTTTCGTATCCGCTTTTCACTGCCCAGATGTAAAAACCGAGCGAAACGAAAGCAATGAGGACCATGTCCCAGCCGTACGGAATCATGTTAAGGCCGCCAAATTTCTCACTTCCAAAATAAGAGATGCCCATCATCACAATCAGATAGGCGACCATCCAAATGCCGGACTTGAAATTTTTCGAAAAAGACTGCCATTTCCTTTTCGCCTGATAGTAAAAATAAATGGGAAGCCCAATCATAATAATGAGGAAAACTTCCCCGGTAAGCGGCCACCGTGCCCAGTATAGCGTCAGCGAAGCAAAAATAAATCCGCATGGCGCGATGATCTGCATGCCCTTCACCTGGAGCGGACGGTACAAGTACCCCGCGGTTTTTCTTAATGCCATGACAGTTACAGGCCCGGTGATATAAGAAATCAACGTAGCAACAGAAATAACCTCTGCCAGTGAACCCCATCCTTTAAATACAAACAGGAAAATAAAACAGATGACTAAATTGACAAACATCGCCGGGCGCGGAATGCCATAAACCGGATGCAGTTTGCCGATAAACCGCGGCAAATATCCATTTTTCTCCATACCATACAGCATACGCGCAGTTGTTGCAGTATAAGTAGTCCCGGTGCCGGATGGAGATACAAACGCATCCAAATACAAGACAATCACGAGCCAGTTAATATTTAACGCAATGGCAAGATCTGCAAACGGGGAGTTAAAATTCAAATGATTCCAGCCATGTGCCAGGACAGAAGGGCTGACACCCCCGATAAACGCAATTTGCAGCAGAACGTAAATCACCGTTGCAATTAAAACAGATCCAACGACTGCAATCGGGATCGACCGGCCCGGCTTTCTCGCTTCACCCGCCATATTAATCGGACTTTGAAAGCCGTTAAACGCGAACACAATCCCGGATGTCGCCACCGCCGTAAGCACACTTGACCATCCATATGGGGCAAAGGCATGGCCGTATGTAAAATTACTGCCATGGAATCCAACAATCAGAAGTGCAAAAATCGTCAACCCCGGAATCACGATTTTAAATATGGTGATCAGTGAGTTTACCCTTGCAAATAAACTGACTGCCCAGTAATTCAGAAAAAAATAAATCAATAGCAGCAAAGAAGCAAGGCCGAGTCCTTTTGGCGTCAGCATTCCGCTATGTGCCAAACTTTGTGCCCAGCTCCAATGCCATGAGCTCATATACTGCACAGAAGCCATGGCCTCACTCGGAATAACGGAAACAATGGCAATCCAGTTCGCCCATGCAGCAAGAAAGCCAACAAAAGAACCATGGGAATATTGGGTGTATTTTACCATTCCCCCCGCTACCGGAAACATGGCCCCCAGTTCACTGTAAGAAAGGGCAATAAATAAGATAACGACCATCCCAATCACCCAAGCAAAAATGGCTGCCGGGCCGGCAATCGTAGCTGCTTTCCAGGCACCAAACAACCAGCCGGACCCGATGATGGACCCAAGACCGGTCATGGTAAGCGCAAAAGTTCCCAACTTACGATGCATCGTGTTCATACAGTATCCTTCTTTCTTTTTTCTGTGTTGGCCAAGTTGAAAATACAAAAAGTGCTGACATGAAAAATTTGATTAAAATTTTACTTTATTTTACCCCGGCACAAGCAAGAGAAACTCATCCGCCTCCTCTAATAATGACAAAATTTATAAATGCATAATTCCATTTTATCTTTAAAAAATACGAATGCCCAATAATTTGAATAGAATCTATACAATATCTTTTCCCTCTTGAAGCAAGTGGATTCCCGGCCAGATTTCAGACTGTAAATGGACGGGCCGGCTCTCCTTTTAATTCGGATTCAACAGTTGGCACAAAAAAAATCGATCCATAATAGAGATTGCTGAACGAATCGGATTTTGGCATTTTAACCGATTTACCCAGCAAACCGGCTTGAATGTTTACCACCAATAGAAGAAGTATCTCAAAAAGGGGGTGATTTTGTCCTCTTCTAACCGTTAAAATGCTTTCGAGTGCAAAGTTTTTTCTGTATTTCCTTCATAACCCTTTCATTTAAAGTTCGACAAAATCTTGTTCAGCAACCTCTAAATAAAAAGAGATGACTGCCGCAAGAACTACAAATCCACCATTGCACTCTTAAAAGCAGGAATTGTATAATAATAGCAAATTGAAAAAGTCGGAGGGGAGTGGGGCGTTAAATGCAAATCACGGTCGCGGAAGCACGGTTGCTTAAAAATGCGGTGTCCAAAAAACTGCATGACTTGATTCAGGATCGAAGCCAGATTGCCTACGTTGAATTTGAAAAAGGTGAAGAATATACGCCGCATGCACGAACATTTCAGGTGGTGAGCGCGAAATTCAGCAAGTGCGAAACCACTATCGGGCGGTCACAAAGGCACTGGCAGCATCCAACTTACGCACAACGATTGAATGGAAGGGTGAAAAAATATCCATCGTAGAGGCGTTAGAGCTTGTGAAACAACTTCGCGCCGAAGCCGAAATGCTCCAAGAGTTTGGAAGCAGCCAACAAGTGGAACGGATAGCAAGAGGCGCTTTTGACGCAAATGTTGTCTACAAGAAAGCGCTGTTTGACCCCCCTGCGGTTAAAAAGCAGGCTGAAAAAACCGAAAAAGAAGCCAACCGTCTATCGATACTGATTGATAAAGCCAATTTTAACGCAGCGGTTGACCTCGACTTTGTAGAGGAGTACCAGTAAACACCCGGCATGAGACCCGGCGGCAAGGGACGGAGCCTGGATTCCGCCTTTTGCCGCCGGATCTCATGCCGGCAAGGAAAAGGAGATCTGGGGGCTTGCTGCTTAGATTTGAGCATATCAAATCGTTTGGCACTCACTATTTACAACTGGTTGCGAACGAATCATGGTTCACGCTTGACGCCTTAACGCCGGGACACGCGTAACGAACGAATTATCCTTTTGATGGAATATCACGCATTACGCCCCCGGATCTCTCCTTTTTCACCACTTTAAGCTGTTAGGATACAAGACTAACGTGTATACAGTCATGCGTTCCTCCCCTTCGCCGATGAATCCAATACAGACAACGCATTGGATAAGATTCTCCATGAAGCTGGAAAAATATGCAACCCCGGCACTCTTAAAGAAAGCTTTACCCATACTGAAGTTCAAAAAAATCGGCAGTTTATTAACAAGCGTACGCTGGCTGACTAGAAACGTTTTATCATGAAAATCCGACTTACCTAAGATAGGGCTTGCTGAATAAGCAAAATGCCTAGATTTAGCAAGGTTGCTGACAGCTTTGGCAACCATTTAAATGCTAGAGTTTTATAACAAATCCAGTGAAAAGCTTGCACTCGAAAGCCAATTCAACGTATGGAGAAGATAAAATCATCCATTTTTGCAAAAAAATTCTTCTATATTTTGAGACAGCGCTTGCAGACAAACTCAGAATCGGATTCGTTCAGCAAACTCTAAGTTATGGGAAAGAAAAACCACACTGGAAAAGATGCAAATGTATTCTACATCAGCTCCCTGGGTGCTCATTTATAGATGCGATATCTATACTCCCGCCCGGCCCGGCAGGAAGCCGATAAATTTGAAGCAGCTGAATATTTTCCATAGAAAAAAGGAAGAAATCTTGAATAAGAGTTTTCTTCCCTTCGCTATTTACATCAAAAAAAGCTGTTTACAGTGATCCCGTGCCTTTACTCTATATTTAACAGTTTTTTAATGGATAGGACTTTATCATACTGTTTTTTCTTTTTCTTATTGACTTTCCACTGGCCTGTTTTTTCCCAATATTGTCGGAGAGCTAAGGCAGCTTCTTGATTTTGCTGTGCGATTACCTCCTCATATAACTCCGATTTGCTTTTTTCCAGGTCTGCTTGTGATTCTGTTAATGATTGTATGGCAAAGAGCAATCTTTCTTCCTCGGACATCGCCGCCAAGCGGGCCTCTGCTTTCTGTTGTTCACGCAACGCCTGCTCTTGCTCAATTTTTAGCAGTTCCTCTTTTTTCCGCTGTTCTTTTCGCTGCTGCTGTTCTTCCAACACTTTCCCCAATTCCGCTGTTACGTCCCTTACTTCAATTTCAATCCACACACTCGCAAGGAGTGTGACTAAAGGGGGTGATAATAATGACAGGAAAAGACGTATTTCAATCCACACACTCGCAAGGAGTGTGACCAGTGCGATACCAAGAAGCAATCGGGCTCCTAAAATTTCAATCCACACACTCGCAAGGAGTGTGACTTCCCTAACACCGGATACACTTACCTTTACTCCCATTTCAATCCACACACTCGCAAGGAGTGTGACGGTTGTGAACCATCATCATTGCGTTTGAAGGCATATTTCAATCCACACACTCGCAAGGAGTGTGACTTTGCGGATGTGCCGGCGAAAGAGACTGTGGAAATTTCAATCCACACACTCGCAAGGAGTGTGACCAAGCCAGGCACAAACCGTGATTGACTTGACTTGGATTTCAATCCACACACTCGCAAGGAGTGTGACAGCTATTATCGTGTAGAAATTTAATAGATTTTGACGAATATCTACAAATTACCCCATATTATCCCAAGTTTTGCTACACGAAAATTCCTTTATATGGAAAAGTCTATTGGATTTTTGGTGCGAATCCCATGGGAAATTCATGTACACTATTCATTCGCACAGTTTCACCAAAAAGCATTCTTATTACAGACTGCTATGTCGTAAAAAGCAGCACGTTAAAAAACCACTTTTTAACTAATCGTTCTTACGAGATAAATTGGACTGGTTAATTTTTGTTTTTCTGCTATATAAAATGAACTAAAACGTGTTACTCTGTTTCCTGCTGCAAAAAGTCATCAGTACTACTACGATTAATTTCAGCATCGGCGTCTAATTCGACAGATGTTGAATATCCTATTAAAACTAAAAATCATTCTAAGGACCTTCCCCGCTGTTAGGTTTTAAGCATCTGGTAAGCGTCTGACCCAAACCAAAGAGTGGCACTGAAGTAAAGCCCTGTATCCAAAGACAACAACTCAGTTGACAGCTTTGACATCTTTAAAAGAATTCACAATTTTATACAGCGTTACTCCCTCGGGCATTTTTTCATCAAAAACGACGGTATAATCTTTATACGATCTTGCAACCTTACTGTGATCGATTCGATGGATTTCAATTTTCTCGAACAATTGATTAGATGGTGCATTACCTAAATAACTTTCATGTGAAAATACATATAATCCCCGACATGCCATCCGACCGCGCGAGGCTGAATGATCCAGATCCCACATGTTAATAAGCGACTCCCACAGCCCTTTTAAATCTTCTTCTCTTACTCCTGTCTGAACTGCAAATGATGGTGTATAAAAACCATAGGAGATATATAAACCGTATGGCACATGGGCTTTCCTCCCCATTTGTCCGGTACGTGCCTCTTTATCAGCAGCTTCCCCGCCTTTAATATCATCAGCATTTGTTAATGCAACACGAGTAATACTCGATTCAGCAGGAAAAATCGGATCAACCGAGCGTGCGAATGTCAGTTGTACGGCTCCCCGTACTTGACCTGCATTAAATTTTTTTGTGGACATGACAGCACCAAACATACGTGTATCAAAATAATGTTCGCACATCCACTGCCGCGCATCTTTTACTGTTTTCAAGTTGGTGTCGTTTTCCGGTTTTCCTAATTGCTCATAAGCCTTCTTCTGCTCATTTGTAAGAATTCCGCGATGCTTGACGTAAATATCAAAACCTTCCAAATTCCCTCTGGTCAAGTAAATGTAATCTCTTATTTTTCTTTTTATTGCAACGTCCGTTACGATACCTTGCATTGTTTCCGGATCAATTCTCGGCAGATTGCCTGCGTCCGGATCACCGTTCGGGTTTCCATCCGTCACATCAAAGACGAGCACAAAATCGTAGCGTTTGTTTGGATCAATAATTGAATTGATGTTCATTCTATTTATCCCCCTCAACAACAGTTTTATTTAAATGATTTACATTAGCAGAATCAGCAGACATATCTTCTTTTTTCTTGTATATATCTTGTCTTTCATGGTAGTAACCGAGTGCAAACTCAGCCTGTCCTTGCAAATCAAGGACAGCAGGGAATTCTTTCAATTGGCCGGTTATCAATTGAATCCTTTGTTGATAACGAACTTCATATCCTTTGTTTTCTTTACCGATTTTACTTAAATGCCATTTGCTATTTCGCATTAAAAGTCCGAAAATCGTTCGTGGAGTCGATGAAGCTGCCGCATAGAACCTTGATGCAATCGTTTCGTTTCCTCTAACTGCTTCGTATTGCACTGCTTCCAATACCGCAAACAACCTGCCGCATAAGTAAGGCGGCGTGATTCTGGCGTGATCTAAATCCACTGTCCATTCCTCCTTGTTTTGGCTAATTAGCCAGCTTCTTATTGCTGCTGCATGTATCCATGTCATACCGCCCCTTGCCTGAATTCTTCTCACGATTTTTGCTACGATCCGCTCTGAGAGTCTTTTGCCATAAAGTGCCCAGTTCATCCAGTCCAGAACATCTTCCTTCCGCATCTCTTTTCTTCCATCACGGTACATGCAAGCGGCCAATAAATAAATGCTCGCCGGTTTTGGTGCTCCCACTACTTGTTGCGCATCAAAATAGCGTCGGATTTGAGCCTTTACCTCCCATACAGGCGGCTCCGCATAGTCCCGGACAACCATTCTGGCCTTGTTTGCTGACAGCGCTAAAATACATACACGGTCTAAAGAAGCGTAATTTTCAGTCCTTCTGAATGGTGATGATAAAATTCTCTGGACTGCATCGGGATCCGGGTCGGATAGTGACGAAAACATGCTGGTCGTTTCCGGATCGTTTTGCACAGTCCAGTACACGTACGTCACATTGCCGATTTCCATCATATGAGGGCCACCGTGCTGCTTTTTGTTAGGATATTTTCTCAATAAGTACGAGAGAGCTTGTCCATATTTTTGTTCACATGCAAAACATGTAGGTGCAATTTCTGAGTTTTCTAGTCCGTATGAAAAATAGGCACTTTTGTTGGCCGAAATAAGCTTTGTCCTTTCTTTTCCCAAAGAAAATTCAATGGTATGGCGTTTTACTGCCGGTGCAGTACGTCCGCAAATGAAGCAAACACTATCGTTCTCTTCCTTTGAGCTATTCTTTAATAGAAAATCCTCCCAAAACTTTTTTACTTTATTGTCTTCGTGGGGAAAGTCACCCGCTTCCGTCCGAAACAAGATAAAATCATCCGGTTTCATGCCATCTGGGAGCCGCCAGCTTTTACTTTCCAATATCCGCACGATCTTTTGAACAATTTCATTGCGTGTGGCCTCACAACATTCTTTCAATAATTTCAGGTATGCAAGGTGGCGTTCCGCTGCTCTATTTGCATTGGCGGGATTTTTAGGCAGTTGAAATACATACTCCGCCTTGTCAGTAAGCAAAATAGGCGATACACCCGATTGACGACTGCGATTCGGAATAACACGCTGTTCACCCCGCTCAGCCTGAATAAACTCAAAACAGTCATCATGTGTAATTACAACAAACCATTGATAACTTTTCCGGGCATATCCGACCGGCGGCAAATCATTGGCATGCTGTTCGGCAAACTCCACCAGTCTGCGCATATACATTCAGCCGTCCACCTCCTTATATAGGTACTCGGGCACATACAATACACCCCGGTCCAATTTGGCATCAAAGAAATAGGGAATGACACGGGCATTTTTTTGTCCGGGATCTTTGGGATATTTTAAGTCGAATAACATTGGGCCAATGTCCATTGTATCGGGTATTGCCTTATCATCATCTTCAGGCAGGGAAAAGTGAAGTGAACATTCCCTTGTCCCGAGATAGGGGCGATGAAAGCACTGCCCTTTGTTCACTCTTCGCAAAAACATAGATGCATACTTCCTCTTATTTTCCATCGTCGGGTTTACTAGCTGCATTTCTGCCGTTATAATATAGGCAACATCACGCAGCATGATTGAATGGCGCAATTGCCGTTCCCGGTTATCATCTGTGAAATAATCCCGTCTACTCGTGACGATGTTACCAGGCACAATTGAAGCAACTTCATTCCGCAAAATAGAATAATACTGAATGGGCTTCAACACATGGATGCTTTTTATTCGCCACTTGAATTCTGGTTTCCAAAAAATTCCTTCTAAAATGCCCCTTGCCGCAGACGGAGTCATTACGGGATAAGATACCCGTTCCACTTTCGCTTCCACCCTGGTAAACAGTGCATACTCGCCCCATACTTTCAGCCGGAAAATTTTCCCCATCTATCAATCTCCTCCCTCGTCCATATCCATAATCCCGGTTTTCATGTCATAATCACCGTGCCAAATATACCAACCTTCCGATATCTTTTCCAACTGATTTTGATTCTCTCTAAAAAAACTGCTGTCCACATATTCATTTACAGCAAATAACTGTGCCTCACGATACCATTCCTTTGTTAAATATGGAGCTTCTTTGTACATCCGAATCAATCTTTCAATCTGTCCGTCTTCATCTTGGTAATTTTTGCAAAGGATGGATACCGTATTCTGATCAATCATTTGAAACAAGCGGCTCGCTTTCTCAAATGAAAAAGGTTTAAGGCTTGTTATTCCATATGAATCCAGCAAGTCGTCTCCACCGAGGGTATATAAACTCCGAAAATATTTTTCGAAAATCCAAGGCTCATGCAATGCAACGGTGCCGTGATGATTCAATAAAATTCTCGTTTGCTCCGTTCCTTTACGGTACATTCCGCCAGGCATCCCCCCTCCAATCAATTCGAAAATAAACACTTTTCCTTTGTCCAGCTTTCCTTCTCTGTTGCTTCTTCCTGCAGCCTGAACAATTGAGTCAATCGGGGCCATTGCGCGAAACACTGTTGGAAAGTCCAAATCCACTCCTGCTTCTACTACTGTTGTTGTTATGACAAGAATGGGCTTTTCTTTTTTTAAATCCTCTTTAATTTGTTCGATCACCTTTTTCCGGTGGTCAGGACACATCCGATTCGATAAATGATATAATTTCTGTCCGTTCACCTTTTGGCTGATTGCTTCGCGATATACCTGAAAGGCATCTTTCCTCGTATTTAGGATACAAAGTGCAGCAGGGTGTTCCCTCATTCTGGCCACAAGCTCTGAGACAGTTAGCGGCTTTTCAATCCGGGTATATTCAACCCGTTTCATGCTTGCAAACAGTTGATCATGGTTTTTACAAATTTCTACCGGCGTACCCATATTTCCAACCAATTCAGCATTTTTGAAAGACAACGGTGTTGCGCTGCATAAAACGACAGTGACATTAAAATGTTCCATTAATATGTGCAGAGCTTGAAAAATAGGTGCAAGAACATGGATGGGCAATTTTTGAAATTCGTCTAAAATAATCACGCTGTTTGCTAAACGGTGAAGCTTTCTTACTTTACTTGTGCGGTTTGAAAATAAACTTTCAAACAATTCTACTGTCGTTGTTACAATAATCGGAAATGAATCCCAGTTTTCAGCTGCCAACCTTGCCCGCTCCATTGACTCACCTTTATCATCTGTATAACTTAGCTGGGAATGCTGTTCCAAAACGGATGCCTTCCCGAAAACCTTTTGATACTGTCTGGCTGTTTGATCAATGATGTTCACGAGCGGCAACGCCACAATCACCCGTTTTTTGTTAAATCTTTTTGCGTGCTCAAGTGCAAAAGCTATCGAAGCCAACGTTTTCCCCAACCCGGTCGGTACAACCAGCGCCCGAAAAAACAAAGGTTGTTTTGCCGCTTCTCTGCAAGCCATATATACTTCATTTCTATATCTATTTATCTCTTTATCCTGGCTTTCCATGCGCAACTTAAGCATATAGTTCTGTAATTGTTCATCCAGTTGTTGTATACTGAATGCTTTTCCCCGCCGTTTTATACTCTTTCCATAATCAAAATAACGTTCTGTATCCAGAAAGTCAGAATCTACAAGTGCAGAAAAACACATTCTCATCAGCATTTCTTTGTACGCAAATGAAGATTTACGATCAGATTTTCCTCCGAGCGGCAATCCCGGAAATCGTTTCAATATGTCTTTAATCATTTGCATTTCTGTTTGTGACAACTCCGGAATTGCTTTCAAATATTGCGGGGCTTCACGAACCTTTTCCTCAGACAACCTTGGTAGATCCGGCATCCCTGTATGATGACCCGCTACTATCAGAGCAGCCATGATAAGTCGTTCATCCCGCACCTCTTGTAGAATGTCACAAAGCGCAATCACACCACCAATAGCATGTTGGACTGACCCGCGAATTTTTTTGTCTGCTTTTAAGTATTGTACAAACGCACTAGACTTTTTCCCCAAGTCATGTGCAATCGCAGCAATGGCCGTGATCCCGTAACGATCAAACGTATGGCTAAAACGTCTTGCTTGAAAATACGTCCCCTTAATATGCTCATCCAAATAATGAGGCTCTTTATTTTCAGCAAAATGGGCAATGTATCTGATTTTTACCACCTTCTGTGAATTGGAAATTTAACCATACATTAATTATAGTAAAAATTTTCTTGCTCTGCAACACAAAAATTTGAACATTTAATATTTTTTAAACCTCGCATCAAAAGTGACGAGTTCATAAAAAAAGAGATGTTTTTTATATCTGTTTTCATTGGACTCATATCATATAAATGTCTGTTAATATTGAAATTCCGCTGCCGAACAAAAAAAGGCCAAACTATCGGGGCAATACCCATACCCTGGTAGTTTGGCCTACACACGTAAAAATCAAGAAAAACGTAAATTTCCAATTCACAATTTCAATCCACGCACTTACTGCGTACACCAAGATATAAACAACGCATCAATCGTGTTGATGTTTAAACCTTAATGTACTCCCATAAAATGCGAATAAAATATATAGGGTAGTTTATCAGAGATGATTAAAAGTTTCAAACCGTCTCTATTTACCTTCATTTTGTCCTTACAAATATAGCATAAGACAATCCCCCTCCCCAAAATCTAATTGAACACTGCATACTTTAAGGATTCCCGCGTTCTTTCAAAGTTGGGCAGTGCGCACCCTTATTGGATAAGACCATATCCCAACTGGTACCCCGTTTGACCCTTTTCCCCCTGCTACCTATTCAAAAAGCTCATCCGCCAATTTTTCGATTTGGGCTTTTCGTTCCTTTGTTTGTTGCCTGTCAATGCGCAGTGTTCCATCTTCGACGACGAGAACGTCTCCGGCTTTGACACCGGATGGGAGCTTACTTAGACGGATATCCACAGTCGTCCGGTCCTCTTTTTCACAAACAGCAAATTCCCCTTCGATCCGATCTACAATATATTTCATCAAAAATGGCCTCCTTTATTGCGGGGTAAAAGAAGTATGGGTGGTATATGTTTTCCCTTTTACAACAGCTTTTATATCAATCCGCACCTCATAACCAGGAGCCGCTCTGCTGATTCGAACCGAAAGCGGCGTCCCTACCGTTCCCCGATAGACGGTGTCTTTGCTTTTATAATGAAAAGTGGCCTGATACGTTGCGCCTGTCAAACCTGTAACCATTAAATTGATTTTACTATACTGCTGCGGCGTTGGATCATCAAGCTTCGCCTGTAATGTCCCGTTAGAAGTGGCTTGCTGGGATGGCTGCTTTACTGGCGGAGCAGCCTTGCCGGAAGCCGTTGCATTTCCCGCTTCCGAAGACGAATGATTCGGCGTTAAAGACGGAACCGGCTGGAATTCAATAGACTTCCCATCGGTCACCGCTAAAATGGTTTTCATTTCGTCTGTCCGGAAAATTTGAATATGATTCGACTTTAAACGATTGATCACCTCGTCATTTGGAAGCCCGTACGAATTCACCTTCGCTACCGAAATAATCGCGTACTTCGGTTTTACGGCGTCCAAAAACGCCTGACTTGTAGCAGTCTTTGAACCGTGATGCCCCACTTTTAATACTTGGGATGAAAGATCTTGGTGCGTTGCAATCATTTCTTCTTCAGAACGGATAGGGGCATCTCCCGTGAATAGAAAAGTGCCTTTCTCCCCATAGGAAAGTTTTACAACAGCCGACCAGTCATTCATCTCTTCGTGATAATCTTTTACAGGACCGACAAACTTCATCGATGCCCCCCGCAACCCAAGATCAACATTCGCTTTTGCCTGCTTGATTTTAAGTCTGCTATTTTTCACAGCCAGCAAAAAATCTTCATAGGTTCTGGTTGTATTCACGACCCGCGGCGCATATACATTTTTTACTTTTAAGTTTTCCAGAACCGTATCCAGGCCCCCGATATGATCGGCATCCGGATGGGTGGCAATCACATCATCCAATTGGCTGACATGCAGCTGGCGAAGATACCGGACAACATCATCACCTTTGTCATTATTCCCACCATCAATTAACACATTTTCTCCTTTTGGTGTTTGGATGAGCATGCTATCCCCTTGCCCGACATCAAAAAAATAAACCTTTAGTTTTCCTTTTGGAAGTGATGCGGTACTTTTATGATTGCTGTCTGTTTTGTTAACGGTTTTACTGTCGGCCTTACTCTCTGATTTTGCCGCACTTATATGCTGCACTTGCTTTTCTTTTACTGGCTGGCTGTTAGTGGATTGGGTTTGGCCGCAACCACTGCAAAAAAGCATTAAGAATAGTAGTAGAAACCATGCGCCTGTTCGGTTCATTTTCAATTTTTATTCCCCTTCTTTTCATATGGACTCAAATGGTGAAAACTGGAATCCCGTTCAAAGTGGCAAAGACATCATTAGTTTACCATACACGATCCGCTTCGGAGAGAAGCCCGGATAAAAAACCAAATTCAAATTTGATAAGGAATTTGGTTACTTTTATCGTATCTATAATGTAAGGGTTTCATGAAATGTAAAAAACCTTGCACTTGGGGGCTTTTTCATGTACAAAAAACTTTATGGCTGGACGGAAATGAATCAGAAACTGGATTGGAGGGAAATGGCATGCCAAACTCCCGGAAGCAGCCCAAATTGAAAATTTCCAAGACAAAAGGCGAATGGTTTTGGGACATAATTGGCTATTTATTTTTCTTTGGTTCGATTATTTTTCTGGTTAGCGTTTGGGGAAACTTCCAGAAAAAGTTCCCGGACATTATGATGCCTCCGGTAAAGTCGATCGTTGGGGATCAAAATGGGAACTTTTGATTTTACCCGGCGTGGGGGCAATCCTTGCGCTATTGATGCAGGTTTTGGAAAAATTCCCTCATATTTATAATTATCCTGATCGATTAAATGAATCAAATGCAAAACAATTTTATGTGCATAGCCGGAAACTGCTAAATCAATTGAAAAATATTTGTCTGATTTTCTTTGCTTTAATCTTATTGGAATCCATTGTGATTGCAATGGGATGGGGAAACGGGTTTGGTAAATGGTTTTTACCTATCGTAATCATTGGCATGGGAATTCCAATTGCATCAGGAATCGTGACGCAAAAAAATAAAATAACAACAATACGATAAAGGAAGGATGAACGCTGAAAAAGTTTCACCACTCAAACCAATATAAAGCAAAAAATACGAATAAACGGCGCTGTTCCTTAACATAGAACCCGTCTACGTTAAGAAAGCGGGAAAAATCGACGTCCTTCCTTTACTTAGAGCACGCCTATGTTAAGAAGGCAGAAAAATTCGGTGACCTTCCTTTACATAGAGCACGCCTACGTTAAGAAAGCAGGAAAAAATGACGGTAATCCCTAACATTTTTATATAATATAAATAACAGCATGTTGAAGGAGCATCATAAATGAAAACAAGAGAGGACGCTATCCATTACTGTTTAAAACTGGAAAACACGTATGAAGATTACCCCTTTAAAGATAAGAATTGGACATTAATGCGCCACAAAAAAAATAAAAAAGTCTTTGCCTGGATTTTTGAAAGAAACGGCCATATTTGGATCAATGTGAAAGGTGAAAACGGCTGGCTGGACTTTTATCGCCGGAAATACCATGCTGTTGTTCCGGCATACCATCTGAACAAAGAACATTGGAATTCCGTTATTCTTGACGGCACCGTCCCGGCGGAAGAAATCTGTGATATGATAAGGCAAAGCTATCACTTAACGAAGAAAAAAAGGAATTCAGTCAAATAGGAGCCGGTAAAAATGAGAACTCGCATTACGGAGATATTAAAAATAAAATACCCCATTATCCAAGGAGGCCTTGCTTATCTCGGATATGCGGAATTAGCTGCTGCTGTTTCCAATGCGGGCGGCCTGGGGCAAATCACTGCCGCGACGCTGCGAACACCTGAAAAACTTCGCAATGCAATTCACAAAGTACGAAAATTAACCGGGAAGCCCTTCGGTGTAAACTTTGCAATCGCAAGGTATAACGGCCGGTACGAGGAGTTGCTTGAAGTGGCCATTGAAGAAAAGGTTCCAGCCATTTCCATCAGTGGCGGTAACCCGCAACCGGTCTTCGAAAGGATAAAAGGAGAAAACATTCGTACACTTGTGCTTGTGGCTGGAACCAGACAAGCACAAAAAGCTGAACAATTGGGTGCAGACGCAGTGATCGCCGTCGGGCAGGAAGGCGGGGGCCATTTAGGCCGGGACGACATTGGCGGCATGGTGCTCATTCCCCGGGTTGCAGACGAAGTATCCGTTCCTGTAATCGCCGGCGGGGGCATTGGGGACGGGCGTGGATTATTGGCTGCCCTTGCTCTTGGCGCAGAAGGAATTCAAATGGGGACCCGTTTTATTGCCACCAAAGAATGTATTCATGCACACGAGAAATATCAACAAACAATCGTGCATGCAAAAGAAACGGATACAGTAGTGATTAAGAGAACATTAGGGGCACCGGGCCGGGTTTTGAAAAACCGCTTTGCCTTGAATATTATGGAACGTGAACAGGAAGGGGCATCCTACGAAGACCTGAAAGAGATGATTAGCGGTAGCGCAAATTGCAACTATATTTATGACGGGAATGAAGAAAAAGGTTATGCTTGGGCCGGACAGGTCGTCGGCCTTATTCATACGATTCCGACAGTGCAGGAATTGTTTGACGAGATGATGCATACTGCAGAAAAAGGGTTATCCCGATTAGATCATATTATGAAAGAACAAACCCATAGATCATCGTGAAGCAACAATTGACAAACCTGACGGGGCTCCCTGCCCAACACTCGTTTGGTTGGAGAAAAATTGACCCCCCGCTAAAAATCTGCCAATGATTCATCATTGGCAGATTTTTTATTCCACCATTCCAATGAAAGGGGGCTTTACTTTATCCAGCGCCAGTTAGATTTAACGTGCTTCCCGGTTCAACATAGTCGCGGGCACCCGAAAATGTAAATCGCAGCATCTGACATCTGCAAATCTGCCAAAGATGGATCTTTGGCAGATTTCTCATACCACCCATTCTTTATCCGGTGCCAGTTAGATTCAACGTGCTTTCCGGTCTTCAACATCCCAAGAATTTAAATCGCGGCTACGGACATCCGCCCCAGTTCTCCGGCTGCCTTCACCCGAATTCTTGTCGCATTTCCCGGAAGATAGGCGAGCGGGACATCTTCTACATCCACGATGACAAGGCTGCTGGGATCTGCCCCTGCTTTGATCGCTTCTTGCTTCGCCTGGGATTTGGCAGATTCCAATGCCTGTTCCCTGCCTATTTCGTCAAGAACGTAAATTTTTTCAATTTGGCCGCTGACTTGTGCAATCGCAGAACCAATCGCATTGGCAACACCGGAATGTTCCGGGCGGATGACCCGTGATGCACCTTTTAAAGAGTCCGGCAGCAATACACTCCCGCCGCCAACAAGGATGACCGGAACCGGTGCCGCACTTGTTTTCATCTTATCGATAGCTTCTTCGACCATTTCCACCATTCTGCCATACACCTGCTGCATCACTTTTTTGTCAAGATGCGCTACTTTTTCCGGGTCGCCCAGTTCCACTTTTCCAAGTGCTACTGCCACATCGGTGGTGGTGAGGGTATCTCCCCCGAAAATCAAACCTTTTTCCGGAAGCCTGTAACCGACGCTGTCCGGCCCGATTGTGAACTCCCCGTTATCCCGGATTCGTACAATTGTCCCGCCGCCAAGACCGATTGAAATGAGATCCGGCATGCGGAAATTTGTCCGCGCTCCGCCGATTTCAACGGCAAGCGATGACTCCCGGGGGAAAGAGTTGACAAGTACGCCGGCATCCGAAGTCGTCCCCCCGACATCGACCACGATCGCATCAGACAATTGGCTTAAATAAGAAGCGCCGCGCAGTGAATTGGTCGGTCCGCAAGCAACCGTAAAAATCGGATATTTCACGGCATAGTCAACCGACATCAGCGTGCCGTCGTTTTGCCCGAAAAAGACACGTGCTTTGATGCCCTCATTTTCGAGTGCCTGAATAAATCCTTCTGCTGCTGTTTTGGCAACATTGACAACCGCTGCATTCAAAATGGTTGCATTTTCCCGTTCAAGCAGGCCGACGGAACCAATTTCGGACGATAACGAAATCGCAACCTCATCTCCTAATACTTCCCTGAAAATTTCGCTTGCCCTGTGCTCATGGTCCTGGGAAACAGGTGAAAAGACGGAAGTGATCGCAATAGAATCTACTTTTCCTTTCACTTCCCTGGCAATTTGAAAAAGATAATGGGTATCGAGCGCTGTAATTTCCCGGCCGTCAAACTCATGGCCGCCGCGAACGAGATAAACGTGTTTCCCTAACGCTTCCCTTAAATCTTCCGGGACGCCGATCAACGGTTTCACAGCCAATGTGGCCGGCGCGCCGATCCTCACAACTGCAATATTGTTTAATCTTTTTCTCTCTACAATGGCATTTGTACAATGTGTCGTGCCAAGCATGGCATACTGTATTTGATCGCGCGGGACATTGGCATCGCTGATGATCTTATGCATCGCATGGTATATGCCTGTTGCCACGTCTTCCGTTGTCGGCGATTTGGTTTCCGCAATCACAGTATTCTTTTCATCCAGTAAAACGGCATCTGTATGTGTGCCGCCAACGTCGATTCCAACACGGTAAACTCCCATTATGAACGCACTCCTTCTTTTGCAAGTTCTTCCACCGGAACATAGTCCACATCATATCCGAAATATTTCGGGCCGACCGTTGCCAGTCCTTTTTCTGTTCTCCATTTTGGATGGCACGGAATTCCAATGACAACACACCGGGCGCCGTAACGAATTCCCTCTGTTGTGATCGGGAGCCCCGTTTCCGCATCCAAAACAGCGATTAAATCCGGGGTCATGCACAATAAACGTTCTTCCGTCCGGGCCAAAAGATGCTCGTTTTGAAACCGAAGCGTAAGCGTCTCTCCTTTATTTTCATGCATGCCTTCAAACGTTGCTGTCCCTCTTGCAAATCCGGATTCCGTTTTACGGTTAATATCTTTCACTTTGCCGGAAAACAGCGGAAACCCTTTGACGCTTTTGACAACTTCCCGAATTGGATTTGCGTTGTTTTCCTTTGCTTTCCGGATCGTTTTGCCAATGGTTTCTTCGAGTTTTAAAATATTGCGGACGCCGCTTTCTTTTAAATTTCTCCCTTTCATCGCGTACATGGCAGTCATCGCAGATCCTCCCATTTGGACCGTTGCTGCCCGGGCAATCCTTTCTGTCCAAACATTATCGATGGTAGAAAGGACAACGGTATTTCCTTTTTCATCCGCTAAAACGGCCGGCGTTGCAGCTATCCCGTCCAGATAAAATGTCACCATTTGCAGTTCCGGAAAAGCCCGCCCCATTCCATCCGCATCGACAACAGGCAACCCCAGTTTCGCAGCTAACGCAAAGGGCAGCATGGAGTTGACCCCGCCGGCCTCAATGGGAAAAGTAGCATAAATTTTATCGCCAAGATACGTTTCCAATTTTTGAAAAGCAACGAACGCTTCCTCACCGCTAGGCGCTTTTTCCAGCATGACAGTCGGTGCGCCCATCATGGAGGAAGGAACCACCAGGGCATCATCCGGCACTTCTTCCGCATCCAATAAAGTGACCTCGCCGTATTCTTCAATTGCCTGGATTGCCATCAGCTTCCCGATGTACGGGTCACCGCCGCCCCCTGTGCCCAGCAAGGCGGCTCCAACTGCGATATCTTCTATTTCCTGTATTCCGATTTTTCTCATTACTTTTTAGGCCTCCAATATTCAGGTTCTTTAAGATGCAATTTTTTCTTCAGCGGGGTTTTTCCTGACGGCCTGGACAATCAGCATGCCTGCCAGATATACCGCTGCACTCGCCGCCAATGAATTGATGGACGGGATCCCCATTTTCACAAAGTATCCGACTGCAAAACCCGCAGCCCAGGAAATCATCGTAACCCAGTTTACATTTTCTTCTGTCTCCGGCAAGGTTCCTTTCATCCGGCTGGCATCCAATTCCTTCTTGTGCGTTCTCAGTACAAAGTAATCCACGACAATGATGCCAGCAATCGGCGGCACCAGAACCCCGAGAAAAACAAGAAAATCCGTAAAGCGGCCGAGGATGCCCATCACAGACAATAACGTCCCGATGATGCCGATGACGAGCGTCACGAGGCCGCGATTCAATTTGACGTTCAATATGCTGTCAAAGATATTCGTAAAGCCGAGTGATGAGGAATACAAGTTCAAGTTATTGATTTTAACGGTGGAAAAAACAACAACCAATGCGCCCAGCCACCCGGAAGTTTGCATCATGATGCTCGCCACGTCACTTGTTTTGGCAGCAAGCGCCATGAGTACGGCAATCATATTGATCCCAAGCTCACCGACAATGGTGCCGATCATCGTCATCCAGAAAACGTCTTTCCCGTTTTTGGCAAATCTGCTGAAATCCGGCGTAATCACGGCTCCGATAATAAACCCGCCCGCCACCATTGTTGCGGCAACACCCATTGTCAGCGGTTTTCCGGCAGGTGCGCTTGCCACTAACTCCGTAATAGAGGATTTGTTGAGCACATCATAAATGCCAACTGCCACTGCCAATAGAAAAGCAGGAACAGCGATGGATGCTGTTACACTTAAAATTTTAAAACCAAAGATGACAAGAACCGTTACACCCAAGCCTGTAATCGCGGCCGCAACCGGCAGGCTGATTGCCCCGTTCGTGGATTGTACGATCCCCTGGGCAAAGACAGCGTTTTGTACGCCAAACCAGCCGATGCAAGAAATGGCAATTACAGCGCCAATGATGCTTGACCCGTACCTGCCAAAGCCCGTCCACCGAGATAGCAGGCTGGTTGACATCCCTTCTTTTGCACCCGCATAGCCAAGCAGAAAACTAATGACTTCAAGGATGACACTGCCGAACATCGTTGCCCAAAAAGCCTGCCAAAAGTTCATCCCGTATCCTAATGAAGCCCCCAGAATAAATTGTGAAATCGTCGCTAATGAGCCGACCCGGACAATGGTGATATTCCACAACGATTGGCGGCCGGACGACGGTACCCGGGACAGAGCATAATCATCACCAAGACTTGATTTTTTTTGCATTTTGCAGCCTCCGTTTTATAAAATTTGCTCGCCAACAGCTTTTATTTTGATCCGGAGAATTTCCCCTTTCATGTACTCAAAAGGATACTCTTCTATATAAGCAAGTTTGACGGTATCAGGATCTGCGCCCTTTTTGATGGCTTCTAATTTGCAGGCAGAAGCTGCTTCGGCCACCACTTCTTCTTTTGAGCGGTCATTTAACCAGTACACTTTATCTGACACTTCGCTGATGGTCGCATCACAAGCCCCGATTGCCCCGCTATACGGATAGCCGGCCGGATTCAGCACTTTTTGGTACTTTCCGAATAGATTCGGGTTAAAAAGCGGGCTGCCTCCGCCGACCAGTACAATGGGGAGGTTTTTTTCTTCATTTTGCAGCCGGTCCAGGATTTCTTTTATTTTTTGCACCACATACTGGACAACCATCGCACAATCATTCGTTGGTACATATTTTAATTTTTCTGTTTGGAGTTCGGGGTCATAAAAAGCATCAGGAAAGAGCTTAAGAAAGCAATCACTGACTGTCAGTGCATCTCCTCCCCAGGCAACGCCGTATTGCTTAATATCATTCGAAAGCAGTGGCAACAGCTCCACTTCCCCCTTCCGGATAACAGGCCTGTTCCCTGTGCCAAAAGGCAGGGAAATGATTTCCGGCATCTCAAGCCCTGCTTCCAAGCCGGGGAAATCGGAGGAGCCCATGACTTCAGGCAAATCCCCGCCGGCAACACGCGCAGCATACACTTTGCTTCCGCCGATATCCACCGCAATCACATCTTGAAGCCCGGAAAGTTTCGCTGCCCCTTTCAAACTGTTGACCGCTCCGGAAGCAAGCGTTAGAACTGGGAATTTCATCGCTTGTTCAACAGACATTAACGATCCGTTATTTTCCGTCAGCCAAAAAGGGCATTCCAGCAAGAGAGAGGAGAAGCCTTCCGCTAAATTGGCAAGCATTTTTTTGATCACTCTCGACAATAAGCTGTTGAGCAAAGCGGCATTTTCCCGTTCCATAAACCCAAGGGTGCCAAATGAGTGGGAAACCGTAACAGGCATTTCCGGGAATCTTTTCCGAATTTCATTTTTTACCGCAACTTCCTCATTTTCATACAAAGGGGAGTAGCTGCCCACGATGCAGACGGCATCAATTTTTCCATCAGCAATGGATTGGTAAAGCGGTTCGAGCGGTTTGAAATCCGCGATCCGGCCGCCGCTCTTGTTGTAGCCATGATCACTTTCCATAAAATACGGCTCTGTGATCAAACGCCGAAGTGTTGCCGGCCATTTAAGCGCCGGGGTGATATTGACAGGCCTTCTCGCAATGCGGATTAGAGCTGTTTTTGCTAAAACCTTCTCATCGTATACGGCATTCATTAGTTCTGTTGTTCCGATATAAATCCCTTTTACTTCCTCTGCCCTGATCTCTGATTTTTGCAGCAGGGCCTTCATTGATCGATATACGCCTGTATAGACATCAGGGGTGGTCAAAGAACTGGAAACCATTTTGAGCTTCCCATCACCGGAAACCAAAACGGCATGCGTGTTGGTCCCGCCAATATCAATGCCAATTTTCACCTTGCTGCCTCCTCCCGGCCGTTTCCTTCTGAAGAAACTGATTTGGAATCCGGAACATTTCAGGACCCGTTTGTGCAAGCATTTTTTTCGTCTGATACAGTCCCGGAGCCTTTACCGTTAAAACCATGGCCATCATCCCTTCACGGAGTTCCGATACAGCTACAGGCAGCCCGGTTTCATAATGAACGAAAATGATTAAATCAGGGGTTGTACAATGGCACGCATCCGGAATTTGAAAAGAAAGAAATTCATTTTGAAAATACAGTTTTGCGCGTTGCTTATGGTATTCCATCTGCCCGGCCAGTTCCAACGCGCCCACCAGCATTTCCGCTTCAAACCAGCGATTGATGGCCCGGATTTTCCCGGCAAACGCAAGCTCCATTTCCCCATATACTGACTGAAAAAAGGCATGGCGCAACTGCTTTATTTTCATCCAGATAGAGGCGTTTTGGGCAAGTATTTTTCCAATTTCCAGTGCCAGCTTCAATGTTCCCGGTACCATGGCCGCCCTCATACGGGACCCGGCAGCCCCGAAGCAGGCAAAATGGCAATACCCATCCTGCTGAAACATAAATTCTTTCAAAGTGCGCGAGACATGCTTTGCTTCATTTATTACGAGCGTTTCGTCTTTTGAACAGGCGGCGAGCGGAACGGCCGGGATTCCAGCATGATAGAAATGCACCATCTCCAGTTCGGGGAAGGATCTGCCCATCCCATCGCCATCAATGACCGGAAGATGGCATTTGAACGCAGCCAGTAAAGGGGTTAATGCATTGATCCCCCCAATCTCCATTGAAATCACAGCGTCTGCTTTTCTGCCTGACACAGATTCATATTCTTTCAAAGCTTTTACAATTTCTTCCCCTGCAGGCAGATCTTCTTTCATTAACACCGTGGACCCTGCGGCTGCGACCGGCACGACCCACTCGTCTGCCATTTCAACTGCGGTTTTTACTTCTATCACGTCATCTTCTTCCATAGCAGACAAAAGCAAATACGCTGCTATTTTCGTATCCCCGCCGCCTCCGCTGGATAAAAATTTTGCGCCGGCGCTTATGTAAGCAATGTCTTCCTTGTGAATGAACCAGCTCACGACCTCACCCCTCACCAAATACAATGCAAATATCGTGCCAAAAATATAAACGGACAGAATCGTTCATTTCGCAATGTATTCGGACATTTTCAAAGTTTAAAAATCATTTTTCTCATTTTACAGTTTGAGAAAAGCACGTCCAGTTTTGCCGTTTTTCCTCGTAAAATGTTGAGTTTTCTCGTTTTTTCTCATCTTTTCGCATGGTTTCTCATAATTCTCATTTTTATCCCTGTATCTTCTTTAAATACCGGTACAAGGTAGCCAAACTGATGCCCAAATCCGCTGCTGTTTTTTTCTTTCCCTCTGTACTCCAGCCGTTTCGCTCCAACAATTCCAGCACTTTCCTTTTCTCCAGTCTGGTTTGATAATGATTTGTCCGTTTCGGTTTTACAGATGGAGGAAATGATTTTGCCCCTCTTTGTAAAGAGGATGGGAGGCTTTCCAATGTTACCGTGTCCCCAATCTGCAATTCCACAAAATGGCGGACCACATTTTGCAACTCCCGGATATTTCCCGGCCAATCATATTGCATAAGCCTGTCGAGTGTTTCTGCCGCTAAATTTTTCGAATCTCTGTTCAAATCTTTTGAAAACTTTTGAATAAAATGCTCAATCAGGATAGGCAGGTCTTCTTTTCTTGCCCTGAGTGGCGGAATATAAATGGGAATCACGCTGATCCGGTAATACAAATCTTCCCGAAATTCTCCCTTTCTGATCAATTCCTCCAAATTCCGGTGTGTTGCTGTGATAATGCGGACATCGATCTTCCTGCTTTTGTTTGATCCAATCCTTTCCAAAGTTTTTTCCTGTAACACCCGGAGTATTTTTGCCTGCAGATACAAGGACATATCCCCGATCTCGTCTAAAAACAGCGTGCCGTGATTGGCCAGTTCAAAGCGCCCCGGTTTTTCTTTTTCCGCTCCCGTAAAGGCCCCTTTTTCATAGCCAAACAGTTCGCTTTCCAGCAAGTTTTCAGGTATCGCCGCGCAGTTTAAGGCAACAAAAGGCTGATTTTTCCGCTCACTTTCATGATGGATGGCCTGGGCAAACATTTCCTTTCCCGTCCCGCTCTCGCCGCGCAGCATGATGGTTACATCGCTTTTCGACACCCTTTTTGCCGACTGGATCGTCTGTTTTAGTATCTCACTGACGCCGAGAATATCTTCAAAATGGTAAAGGCGCCGGCCGGCCTGCTCCGGTTTTTCTGTCTTCTTTGATTTTAAAAGGATCATATACGAGACAATCCCTTGTTTGCTTTTTACCGGTTGAATGGTGGCAAAATAGGCTTCCCCCTGGTTTCCCGGCACCTGCACCACCATCTCATCCTTTTCGTTCCTGCTTTTGATGCTTTCCCATTTTTCCTTTGTGATATATTGCATAATCTTTTCACCCATTAAGGTGGTTCTTCTTTTGCGAAAGAGCGAAGCCATATGTTCATTCATTTCCTGGATTAGTCCGTCCTGGTCCACTAGACAAAAAGGCTCGGTAATGGATTGAATCAGTTTCCGGGTTTCGAGATGGATCTCCCCGAACCTTTTTTGCCATGTTTCCCTTTCTAATTTCTCAGCCACCCATTGGCAGGCCAGTTCTGACAATAACTTTAAGTATTGGATGTCCCGGGCGAACCCTTCTTTCTCGCCCTGCTTCGGCCGCAACAATAAGACAGAAACCACTTTCATCTCCTGAACAATCGGAAAATAGCAAACGGCTCCCGCCTCTTCCCGTCCCGCATCCATTCTTACGCCCGATTTGAACATTTCTTTTATATACGCTTGATCCAAACCCTCACACTGTAACAACGCATCCTTTTCCTTTATCTCCACAAAACCAGGAGTAGCGAAAAAAAAGGCTTCATTTAATGACTGTTCAAATTCTGTGTATGGCATCTGCAACTCCCTCCAAAAGTCATGAGCGGTACCTGCATACCCAAAAAAGAGTGACAGGCACCGCTCTGCTTGATTTGTTTATTACCACTCATTCGATCGCAAATCTTTCGATGTAACATTCCAAAAATTGCTCCAAGACTTTTACCTATACCGTACCAAGGCTATACTGAAAGATCATTAATTATGATGATGTGTCTTATATTCCACAATAATCTTTCTGGTCTCGTTTAGATCTTTCATCACTCTGTAAGGCTTCGTGATTACCCGAAAAGGTAATTTGGAAAGAAATTCACTAAGGTCTTGTTTGTATTCCTCAGTTAGTCTTAACGGTTTTGTTGATATCCTATTATAAATTTCTTGATAAAATACTTTTCCAAAATCAATATTTTTATCAATTACCCGATGACATTGCTCACATTCTATTTTTGTGATTATATCATTAATATATGTGACTTTATGCGCGACTTCTGTTTTACAACGTATACAATATAAGTCAGCTTCCATTTCGAACTTTTTCATTTGATTTTCCTCCCTGTGATTTTTCTCAGCTTTCTACAGCAAATTCAATATGCCTGTTACCCTTATCATCACTATCTTTATAAAATCCACTGAGCAGGAAAAAAATAACTACTTTAAGGGTAATTCACCTCTCTTTATTAAGTCAATTTACTTTTAAAAAATTTTATCCCAAATTACGAAAGTGCAGCGATTTGATAGCTAAAATCCACACACGTGGAAGTAAATGTAAAATATGGAATCCAAATCTATAATTTCAGGTGGTTGAAGGTATACTTTCCCCTTCCCCACCTTTGCGGGCTTTTTAATTTCCAGTATTCAGTTCCTGTCTCTCAATCAATCATGCGCACACTTTGAATCATTTTCCGGAATGCCCATTTGTGGGCATATGTCTCACAAATGTTCAATGAGACCCTCCGGCTGTGAGATGTCAGCACGCCGGCCGAATAAATAAACTCTCTTCGAAACCGCCTGATGGTATAGGACTTGAACGCAGCCGGGCAATGGTCCTTTTTAAAGATCTCGAATAAATTGTACGCCAGTAATTTAATCAGAAGATCCATATGATTTGCCCCGAA
>SNQX01000108.1_pt1 | contig 32290 bp, 32 predicted proteins | sample 2580501 | NCBI WGS metagenome assembly SNQX01 (sample SAMN10953784, study PRJNA522744) | food fermentation metagenome | isolation source: 48-hour incubation of native-enriched microbial consortia from nixtamalized... | place: Mexico | collected 2017-09-24 | reverse complement strand
GCACGACTTGCATGTATTAGGCACGCCGCCAGCGTTCGTCCTGAGCCAGGATCAAACTCTCAGTAAAGATGTTTGATAAAAGCTCAAAAAGAATTTGACGTTTCGTTTTGTCCAGTTTTCAAGGAACAATCTTTGCTGTTCTTAACAGCTAATTAATTATTATATCAAAATATCAATTCGCTGTCAACATCTTTTTTATCAGACTCCCAATATTTATCAGTTCCTGTCGAGTCAGCTTTATTATCATACCATCCGTGTTATCCTAAGTCAATATAAATTGGCATGAAATTTTTTCCAAACCCAATCCATCAAATTACCAACAAAAAGACCGACACACGGGGATCTTTTGGGCAAAATCAAATTGACTTCTTTTTGTTATCAGTGGAAAATGAAAACGTGTAGGAGCGATGCATTTTCCGATTAAGGAGAGGTTGATTTTGAAAACATTTTTTCGCAATTACAAATCCACTGCCATATTGTTGGCTGCCATCATCATTGGCGGCATTGCGGGCGTGGTTGCAGGCTCAAAAGCAGAAGTTGTAAAGCCATTCGGGGATTTATTTTTAAATTTAATGTTTACGGTTATTATTCCGCTTGTCTTTTTCAGCATTTCTTCTGCCATCGCAAATATGGCCGGTCTTGGCCGTTTGGGCAAAATTTTAGGAAGCATCATTCTTGTATTTCTTGGCACTTCCCTCTTGGCAGCCATCATTGGTTTTGGCGGCACTTTCATCATCAAGCCGCTTGCGCATACAGATACAACCGCCATAGAACAAATGATGGCAAAAGCTGACGGCAGCCGGCAAAATAGTACTCATCCGTCTTTTCTCGAACAACTTGTTCAAACGTTCACAGTGCCTGATTTTCCAAATTTATTTACCAAAACGAATATGCTTCAACTGATTGTTTTTTCTGTTCTGTTCGGCCTGGCTACCACATTGGCCGGGGAGAAAGGAAAGCCGGTTGCTGCTTTTTTGGCATCAGGAACAGCCGTCATGATGAAATTTGTTAAAATCATCATGTATTATGCGCCAATCGGGCTCGGGTGTTACTTCGCTTCCATTATCGGCACACTCGGCCCGCAAATTTTGGAAGGATATGCACGTTCGTTTGGTTTATACCTGATCTTAACGGTCATTTATTTTTTCGGCTTTTTTACCTTATATGCCTTTATGGCCGGGGGGACGGAGGGCATCAAGGTGTTTTGGAAAAATGCGGTCCCCCCTTCTGTTACGGCCATTGCGACCTGTTCAAGTGCTGCCTGCATTCCGATTAATTTGGAAACCGTTCAAAAAATGCATGTGCCTTCCGACATCGCAGAAACAGTGATTCCTTTAGGTGCGAACACGCATAAGGACGGCTCTGTGTTTGGCGGCGTGCTGAAAATCGTTTTTTTGTTCACCTTGTTCGGAAAAGATTTGACAAGCCTGCCCCATATGCTGGCAGTCATTGCCGTTGCATTTCTTGTTGGCGCGGTAATGGGGGCGATCCCGAGCGGCGGTATGATCGGGGAGATGCTGATTTTAAGCGTTTTTGGATTCCCGCCGGAGTCGCTGCCGATTATTGCAGTAATCAGTACGATTATTGATGTCCCGGCCACACTTTTAAACTCAACCGGAAACACGGTAAGCGCCATGCTCGTTTCCCGGCTCGTAGAAGGAAAACATTGGCTCAGCCGCACGCAGTAAAAGAAAGAACAAGGCAGCCCGCTTCTCAGGCGGAAGCCGTGGCGGCCGGAGAAGGAGCCGGATTTCCGCCGGTTTCTTAAAAGAAACGCTGTTTCAGAAAAAGCATGACGGAAATGGAAAAGCCGCCGGGAAAAATGATTTTCCCGGCGGCTTTCTTGTTTAAAAAGGGGCAGCCCCTTGCCCGTAAAATTAGTTTGTTTTCACAGCTGTTTCCTGTTTTTTATACAGATTCAGCAAAGCTTCGTCCGCATATGTTTCGTCGACTGCGGCTTGTTCAACTGCATCATATGCCATCGTGTTGGTTACGATCACCATCGTTGTCGTGTCATAGCCGGCTTCTTTGATTTTTTCCGGGTCAAAGGTGCCGAGTACATCACCCTTCCTGATGCGGTCCCCGGCTTTTACATTGGATTGGAAATGTTCCCCGTTTAAGTTGACGGTATCAATGCCGACGTGGATCAATACTTCTGCCCCGCGGTCGGATTGCAATCCGTATGCGTGACCGGTCGGAAAAGCAACAGATACTTGTCCGTCAAATGGAGCGACCACTTTTCCTTCTTCCGGCACAACGCCAACCCCTTTCCCCATCGCTTCCGAGCTGAAGACCGGGTCATTTACAGAGGTTAACGGAACAACGCGGCCTTTTACCGGATTGTAGACAATTTCGTTCAGCTCCATGCCGGCTGTATCCACTTTTGGCAGTTCTTTTTGTTCCGCTTCCATTTTGCTTTCCACAACTGCCGTTTTCTTTTCCGTCAGGCTTTTCTTGCCCATTTGTACGTTTGCGAGCATTTTTTCATTGTTTTCTTCATTAAAACCGAAGATCAATACAAGTACGAACGCAATCGCCCATGCGGCAACACCCGCAACAGTTTCCATGGCAACGCTTGAACCTTTGCCGATAAACAGCGGAAGTTCAAAGAAATTCATAATCGGCGTGTACTGGAAAGCTTTTACACCGGCAAAACCGGCAATGGCGCCGCCGATCGCACTGCCGGCCAAACCGAAAATAAAACCTTTTTTGTATTTCAAATTGATGCCGTATATCGCCGGCTCCGTAATGCCAAAGAAGTTACTGATTGCAGCGGAAACGGCGATTTCCCTGTTTTTCGATTTTTTTGCTTTAAAAATCGCGCCTGTCACCGCACCGAACTGTCCGAAGACGGCAACAAACATCATCGCCAGCAGCGTATCATAACCGTAGTTTTGAATGTTAATCAGTGAGATCGGCAAAATTCCCCAGTGCAGCCCGAAGACGACAAACACCTGGAACAGCCCGGCCAGAATAAATCCGGCAACAGCAGGGCTCAAGCTGTACAAGTATTGATAGCCGTAAGCAAGGCCCATGCCGATCGCATTGCCTAATGGGCCGATCACGATAAAAGTGAGGGCGCCGGCAACAAGCAATGTGAAAAACGGCACAAATACAAGCTGGGCAACAGCCGGTAAATGTTTCTTAAACCATCTTTCAATATAACTCATCATCCAAATGGCCAAAATGGTCGGGATTACCGCACCGCCGTACTGTTTAAAATTGATGGCGTACCCGGCAATGTGGCCGATTTTCGGAATGCTGCTGTCTGTCAGCGGGTAAATCATCGCGGCAGCAAGTGCAACAGAGATAAACCGGTTTGTATTAAACTTATCCGCCGCCGTAATTGCAATAAAAATCGGCAGCAATGTAAACACGCCGGTTGCGAGCGCGTCCAAGATGCTGTACCAGGCGGATGATTCAGACACGATATGGGTATTTGCCAAAAGGATGGCAACGCCTTTTAAAACACCGGCACCGGCCAGGACGGAGATAAACGGTGTGAAAATACCGGAAAGCACTGCCACAAAGCGGTCGAAAACATTGCCTTTTTCTTCGCTTTCTTCCGCCGCCGCATCGTTTTCAACCCCCGCATCGGAAGCCGTAAAATGATACTCATCCATAATGGCGTTATAAACTGGAACGACCTCATCCCCGATCACGACCTGGTACTGTCCGCCTGCATTCACCGCCGTAAGGACATTTGGCAAGCTTTCCAGCGTTTCTTTGTTTGCCTTGCCTGTATCTTTTAACCGGAAGCGCAAACGGGTGGCACAGTGCACAAGCGACTTTACATTATCAGGCCCTCCGACATTTGCCACAATATCGCGGGCAAGCTGTGAGTAATCTTTCTTTGCCATGCAAAATCCTCCTCAAATCATGATGGTTTCCGGAAACAGACGTGCAGCAATTCCCCAGGAAAATAAAAAGGCATGAGGAAAAAGCGGGAAGACTGTGGCGGCTGCCACTCCCGGCATCTTTTTCACTCATGCCTGATCGAATCAGTAACACGTTATGATAACTATTGATTATTTTTTTATGGAACCCGTTTCAGACGCATGCTGCCAGAAAAACGGCTTTCTGCATCGTATACCGGTTTTTTACTGTTTGCTGCATCATTCACAATTTCCACGACAAATTATAGCACCACAGGTTTCCTGTTGCAAGAAAAAAATTAAAAAAGCATTCTACATCCCGGCATGAAAAATTACGGTGTTTTGGCATGTATCAGCCTTTCATCACGCATGCCATGTATGCCCGCAATCAGGATGGCGTTTCATGATTCCAATTTGGTTTGAATCCGCTGCAGATGCATCGTCAGGTAAACGGCTTCTGCCTCGTACACCGGTTTTTGCAATGCTTGCTGCATGATTTTGATCAATTTCCACGACAGATTATAACACCGCGGGTATTCCTGTTGCAGAAAATGATTCAATTTCTCGGGCTCCTCCACTTTTTCCCCCGTCAGCACGCGGTCAATCGTATAGCGCAAATGGCGGACAAGGCGCATGTAATGAATACTGTCTTTGTCAAAAGTCATTTTAAATTCATGCTCAACCGTGGAAATGAGCTGCCCGATCAGATGGGAATGCCGGCTTAATTCGGAAAGTTGCTTATCCGTTACGGCACTGTGGATGTGCAAGGCAATAAACCCGGCTTCCCCTTCCGGCAAATAGACGTCCGTTGCTTCATTGATATAATCCACTACTTCGCAGGCAATTTCGTATTCGCGCGGATAGAGAATTTTCGTTTCGGCAACGAACGGATTTTTGACAGCCAGCCCTTTCCGGATCCGGTCGATCGCAAAAGCAATATGGTCTGTCAAGGCAACATGGATATGTTCATTTAAAGGAGAATCCGCCCGGCTGCGGATCATCTCAATGGCCGAAATGACCACTTCAAGGGTTTGATTATCAATAGAAGGAATCAGCTTCATATACTGTTCCTGTTCTGTTTCGTTTTTCAGCACAAACATTTTTTCAGCGGATGCCTGCGGGATGGGCTCCCCTTTTTTTCGGTTAAAACCAATCCCCTTTCCAATCAACACCGTTTCTTCATAGCGGGGGTGGGAGGCAACAAGTACATTATTGTTTAAAACTTTTTTAACGATAAAAGCTTCCATTTCAATCCCCCTCGGCTATAGTACAATATGATTAGTTTAAATGAAATGCGCCGGTTTTTCAATTTCAAGCGCCATAAAAAAACTTGCAGAGCGCGCTCTGCAAGTTTTTTGGGCACTATTTTAAGAAAATAAAATACAGTAAGAAGACGACAAAGAAGAAATACATGACCGGATGGATTTCTTTGATTCTTCCTTTTACAATCATCGTAATCGGATAAAAGATGAAACCAATGGCAATCCCGGTTGCGATGCTATAAGTGAGCGGCATGGCAATCAATGTAAGGAAAGCCGGTACGGCAATTTCGAATTTATCCCATTCAATATGACGCAAGTTCGATACCATCAGCACGCCGACAATGATGAGCGCCGGTGCTGTGACGTTGGTAGTAATGACTGATAAAAGCGGGAAGAAAAAGATCGATAAAATAAAGAAACAGGCCGTAACAAGAGAAGCAAAACCGGTTCTTGCCCCTGCGGCAACCCCTGACGAAGACTCGACAAAGGAAGTTGTCGTCGAAGTCCCGAGCACAGCCCCAATAATGGTCGCAATGGAATCTGACACAAGTGCCCGTCCTGCATTCGGCAGTTTGTTGTCTTTCATGAGCCCTGCCTGGTTTGCAACCGCCACAAGCGTTCCGGCATTATCAAAAAAGTCGACAAAGAAAAACGTTAAAATAGCACCAATCATTTGCGCCGACCAGAAAGAGGAGTCCCCGAATGAACTGAACAGCGCGCCGAACGTCGGACTTAAACTTGGAACCGAACTGACAACTTGATGCGGCACCTTCAACAATCCAAAAATCATCCCGACAATACTTGTAAGAATAATGCCGTAAAAAACGGAACCTTTTATCCCTCTTGTCATCAGAATAACGGTGACCACAAGCCCGAAAATGGAAAGCAGAACAGGCCCTTTTGACAAATCCCCCAAGGCGACAAACGTTGCATCATCCCCGACAATAATGCCGGCATCTTTCAGCCCGATAAATGTGATGAACAGGCCGATGCCTGCGCCGATCGCGTGTTTTAACTGGATCGGAATGGCGTTGATCAATTTTTCGCGGATGCCCGTCAGTGTAAGTAAAAAGAAGAAAACACCGGAAATAAAGACAGCGGCAAGTGCGTGCTGCCAAGGAATTTTATAGCTCAGGACGACCGTATAAGCAAAAAAGGCATTCAATCCCATACCGGGCGCAAGCGCGAGTGGATATTTCCCAAAAAGGCCCATCACAATCGAACCGATCGCGGAAGCAATGGCGGTGGCCACAAATACAGCCCCCTGGTCCATATGCATGGAAGCCGGAAGCCCCTTTACGCTGGCAAGCGATAATGTCAGCGGGTTTACGGCTAAAATATAGGCCATAGCCAAAAAGGTTGTCAGTCCCCCAATAAATTCTTGGCGGTAACTTGTCCCCATTTTTCCAAACTCAAAATAGTTCTTCATTTTGCCTTATCCCTCCTATGGAATTTCCAAATTCGCCATAACAGAAAAACGTTCCGAACGTAAACGCCCGAAACGCCAGACTTAAGGAATGAGGAGGGGCAAAGGTTGCTAATTTTATACAAACGCCCTCTGACTCTATCTCATTACCTCGTAGTCAAGCTATTTACGGCAGCTTGGTAGAAACGTTCAGGCCATATCCCTGAATATATACGATGGTATTGCATATTGAATTGACAAGATTGATTGTAACGGGAAAGTGAAAAGAAGTCAATAGAAAACACGAACATTTTCCTCTTGCTGCAGGTTAATATTCGTTCGTTTGCGGGCCGCCATTTTGTTAAAAATAAAATTTTTGGGCTGGCAGGGAACCGGTTTTTCAGTTATCCGCCCCCGATTCACGCAATAGCAGGCCCTATTTTTTGCTTTTCGCCAGTTGCAGGACAGGGCATCATCCCTTAGAATAAGCATATATTCGACAAAGGAGGCGGAAAAATGGCGGAAGTCACAAACGAAATGCTGCTTACGGCCATCAAAGAACTGTCCGGCGAAGTCCTTTCAATGAAGGCAGAGATGAAAGAAATGAAAACGGACATCGCCGGGCTGAAACAGGATGTTGCAGGGCTAAAAGAAGATGTTGCAGGGCTGAAACAGGATGTCGCTTCCCTGAAAAGCGAAATGGCGGAAGTAAAGCAGGATATCGCAGACATGAAAAAAGATATAAGCAGCCTTGACAGCAATTATGGCAGGCTGGATGATAAAATGGATGTCTTATTCGAAGATATCTTTAATGTCAAAGCGGATATCCGCCGCTTGAAAAAAGTCTGATAAGAAGCCCCATTTTTGCGCAGCGGATCGCCTGCGTTTTTTCTTTTTTCAAAAACCCCGCCATTTCACACAGAAGGAACCATGCCGGCAGGCAGGACACCTCCTTTTTCCTTTAAAAACCCCGTGCCCAAAGGCGGGCCGGATCTACTGCTGGTACTGGGCCTCGTGCAGTTTTGCAAAAATCCCCCCGCGGGTAAGGAGCTCATCATGGCGCCCTTGTTCGGCAATCCCGTCCCTGGTGACAACAACAATCCGGTCAGCATTGCGAATGGTCGCCAGCCGGTGCGCAATGACAAGCGTTGTCCGGTCTTTTGCCAGTTCATCCAATGCCGCCTGGATTTGCCTTTCGGTTTCCGTATCAAGGGCAGACGTTGCCTCATCCAGGATTAAGATGGGCGGGTTTTTCAAAAACATGCGCGCAATCGACAGCCGCTGCTTTTGCCCGCCGGAAAGCTTAAGGCCGCGTTCGCCGATTTGCGTATCAAACCCGCCAGGAAGCGCACGGATGACCTCTTCCAAATGGGCGCGCCGGGCTGCTTCTTCAATTTCTTCATCTGTAGCATCCAATTTTCCATACGCAATGTTTTCGCGGATGGTGCCGGCAAAAAGGAAGACATCCTGCTGGACAATGCCAATCTGCGAGCGGAGCGATTTTTTCGTCATATTGCGGATATCCATGCCGTCAATGGCAATGCTGCCGCTGTCCACATCGTAAAAGCGCGGGATCAGGGAGCAGATGGTCGTTTTCCCTGCACCCGAAGGCCCGACAAATGCAACCGTCTCCCCGGCGCGAATTTTGAGATTCAGCCCCTTTAACACAGGCTGGCCGCCCGGATAAGCGAAGCTGACATTGTTGAACGCGATGTTGCCGTTTAACGCCGGAACTTCGACCGCATTTTCCCTGTCCCGGACGTCCGGCGTGCGGTCCAGTAATTCCGTAAACCGTTTAAACCCGGCCATCCCTTTCGGATACAGCTCCATGATCGCACTGATTTTATCAATCGGCTTGAACAGCACATTCACATACAGCACAAAGCCGACCAGCTCGCCGTATTTCAATTCCCCGCTGTATACCAGCCATGCCCCGTATACTAGGACGGCAAGGACGATCAGCCGGCTCATCATATACGTGCTGGAATTGGTCAGCGCCATCGTTTTATACGCAAGCAGTTTCGCTTTCCGGAACCGTTTGTTATTTTTCTGGAACTGCGTGATTTCATAATTTTCATTCGTAAATGACTGGACGACGCGGACCCCTGCCACACTGTCCTCGACACGCGCATTCACTTCGGCAATCTCGCCGTACATTTTGCCCCATGCCTCGTTCATTTTCATATTGCAATACGTGATGATCCAGACCAAAAACGGCACAATAATTAGGGTGACAAAAGCCAGTTTGGCATTGACCATAAACATAATGCAAAACGCGCCGAGAAACGTCATGACGGCAATAAAAGCATCTTCCGGACCGTGGTGGGCAAGTTCGCCGATGTCAAAAAGATCGTTTGTGATCCTGCTCATGACGTGGCCGGTTTTCACATTATCAAAAAATGAAAAAGACTGCCGCTGCACGTGTACAAACAATTCTTTGCGCATATCCGTTTCAATATTGATGCCGAGCTGATGCCCCCAGTAGGTGACGATGTACTGCAAATATGTGCTGATCAAATAGAGGAAAAGCAGCGCGATGCTGACGCTCGTAATCGTTGCCCATTTTCCGCTCGGCAGCAGGGTGTCAATAAACCACTGGACACAAAGCGGAAAGGCCAGTTCAAAAACAGCGACAATCACCGCGCTCGTAAAATCCAGAATAAACAGCTTTTTATGCGGCAAATAATAGGAAAAAAAGCGGCGTAACATATGTCCCCTCCTGTCAAAAAATTAGTTGGAAGCATGCCGTGTAGAAACAAGCCATTTTCTCTTTGCAATCACGGCCAGCCGGACCGAAAACACAATGGCCAGCACCGTCAGCGCAGCGATCATCAGCACAACCCCGTTCCATCCGAGCCGGCTGTAGAACACGCCCCCGACTGTCCCGCCGATGCTCGAGCCGATATAATAAAAGAATAAGTACAATCCGGAAGCCTGCGCTTTATCATGGGAGGAAAGGCGGCCAACCCAGCCGCTTGCGATCGAATGGCCGGCAAAAAAGCCGAATGTGAACACGGCAATGCCAAAAATTTTCAGCCATAAAGATGGAACAAGCGTAATCGAGGCCCCCAGGAGCACAATAAGGAGCGAAAGCTGCAAAATTTTCCGCCTGCCGTGCCGGTCCGCAAGCATCCCCATCCATGCCGAGCTGAATGTACCGACAAGGTAGACGATAAAAATGAAGCCGACGACCGTCTGGCTCAGCGAATACGGCGGCGCAATTAGCTGGAATCCGATGTAATTATACAGCGAAACAAAGCTCCCCATTAATAAAAATCCAATCAAAAACAAATAAATCAGGCCCGGTTCCGCAAGCTGGCGGACAAGGCTTCCCGCCAGTTTCCCGATTTCAAACTTCCGGGCAGTAAAGTGGGAAGACGGCGGCAGCACGGCCCAGAACAGGATGCTTGCGAGCAGGCTGATCACCCCGATCGACGCCAGCGCCACATGCCAATTGAAAAAATCGGTCAAAGTCCCGCAGATGATCCGTCCTGCCATGCCCCCGATCGAATTTCCGCTGATATATAACCCCATCGCAAGTCCGAGGCTTGACGGCAAAATCTCTTCTCCCAAATAGGCCATGGCAACAGCCGGCAACCCGGCAAGCACAAGGCCCTGCAGTACCCGACAGAGAATCAGCAAATGATAAGTCGGGGCAAAAGCGGTCAAGATGCAAAGAGCAGACGAAGCAATCAACGAAAAAGACATCACGGATTTTCGCCCGAACACTTCCGACAACGATCCGGCAATCAGCATGCTCACCGAGAGCGTCACGGTGGTAGAAGACAGGCTCAAACTCGACATTGTCGGTGACAGGTGAAACTGCTCCGCAATATCCGGCAAAAGCGGCTGCATCCCCCAAAGAATCGCAAACGTATTGAACCCCCCGGCAAATAGCGCAAGATTTGCCAGGCGGAATTCCCTTGTCCCTTGCTCGATGTATTTCATTTCTGCACAAACCCCTTTGCTGCAAATTCCAAAAATTCCGTACCATACTATCTATCATAACCTTTTTTTCTTTCTGTTCCAATCATTCAATCCCACACGCCCATGCCGCAAAGAATGCGCCCGCAAAATAGAAAGAACAAAGTGGAAAGATAAAAAACAGAATGTATGCCGGGTGCAATTCAGCTATAATGGAAAGAAGAAAAGGCGGGGCCGGAGGGAAAAGGATGGATAAAATTAAAATTGTGATTGCCGATGACAATTCCTTTATACGCGAAGGGTTAAAAATCATTTTATCGTCATACGAAGAGGTATGTGTCAAGTTTTTCTCGATAAGGTTTAAATATCGGGATTCCAAGACACTCTTTTTGTACACTTTCGTATGGATTGATAACGGGGGTGTTGATGCGCGCGAAATTCACTCGCTTTCCGCGGGCGGCCCGGCGAGCCTTCTCGCTCGTACCTCGCTGCGGGGTCTCTCCTGGCCCGCTTTTCCCGCAGGAGTCTCGTAAATTTCGCGCGCATCAACAATCAGTCCCCCACATACCAGGCTTAAAACGAAAGCTCTACTATTTTGCTTAAATGCCCCATTGCCGATGAACGGCTTGAATATAGGGAAACTGATCCGTGCTTTACGCCGATTGACGGGCGTACAGGCTGCTTGAATCGTTGAGACATCCTGATGGATTGTTGCAAGCTCCGTTGCTTTCTCGCGCTTCTTGAACGGTGTTTCAGATAGGTTTCCTGCTCCCGTTAAGCATGCCCTGTTTCACCTTTACCATGGCTTCGGCGCCAGCTTTACTCCAATGCATCCCCCTTTTCTTCATTCTTCTCAAATACGTCCCCAACCCATTGTGTAAAAACTTTTTGCATCAGAATTTTAACCTGTTCTTCAAATTCAATAAGACTCTTTGTATCCTTTAATAATCCAGCAATTATTGATATAATATCCATGGGAAGACCTCTCTCTAGATGTTCATTTCATGGTGTACATTTAGATGATAGAGTGTCTTCCTATTTTTTCCACTCATCTGCCCCTGCGAGTAAAATTTTACACATACCGGGCCGGGCTGGTTTTCTTCCCTGTTTCTTTTAATCTTCTCCCTGTAAATGGTCCCATAAATATCCGTCTCCTTTTATATCCACCTGAGTGCTTAGAAATTTCCTATTTTATGGATCCTGCTGAAATCTACGGAACCGCTTGCAAAAATACACCAATTTTTAACATTTTCTCTCCTGCCACTTTGCTATAATTCATATAGGGTAAATATTTGGAAGAATTCACAAGGGAGTGATCAAAATGAATGGCGCCAACCAGCAAACGAAGAAAACCAAATGGCAATGGGTTTGGATCGCTACTGCTTTTGCCGCTCTGATTGCGATTACGCTTCTCCCGCATACGAAAGGCCTGCCGGTAGCCGGCCAACGTGCACTCGCCATCCTTGCCTTCGCCCTGATTTTATGGGTGACGGAAGCCGTTTCCTATCAGGTCAGCGCCGCCATGATTGTCGGGTTAATTGCACTCTTGATCGGGCTTGCGCCAAGTATCCAGGATCCTGCACAAATGACGGGAACAGGCAATGCCCTGGCCATGGCTCTCAGCGGATTCAGCAGCTCTGCCGTTGCTCTTGTGGCCGCTGCCTTATTTCTGGCTGCTGCCATGCAGGTAACCAATCTTCATAAACGGCTTGCCCTCTGGATCTTGTCCCGTGTCGGCACGAAAACGAGCAACCTCGTCTTTGGCGCGATCCTTGTTTCCATCGTATTGGCATTTTTTGTCCCGAGCGCCACTGCCCGTGCCGGTGCCGTGGTCCCGATTTTACTCGGAATGGTGGCTGCATTCGGGCTGCCGAACAACAGCAAACTCGGCGCATTGCTGGTGATTACTTCCGTACAGGCAGTTTCCATTTGGAACATCGGCATCAAAACGGCGGCCGCCCAAAATATGGTCGCACTCGGGTTTATTCAAAAAGAATTTGAAACAGACATTACATGGAGTTCCTGGTTTTTATATGCCGCTCCGTGGGCAATCATCATGTCCATCCTTTTGTTTTTCGTGATGACCCACTTAATCAAGCCGGAAACAAAAGCCCTTGAGGCAGGAAAAGATTTAATCGAAAACCAATTAAAAGAACTCGGCCATTTAAAAGCTTCTGAGATCCGTTTAATCGTGATTTCCCTGCTTTTATTGCTTTTCTGGACGACGGAAGGAAAACTTCATCCTTTTGATACGACCACTGTAACAATTGTTGCGATTGGGATTTTACTGGCACCAAAGATCGGGGTTTTTGATTGGAAAACAGTTGAGCATCTCATTCCGTGGGGAACCGTGATCGTGTTTGCAGTCGGCATTTCGCTCGGTACGGTTTTGTTGGATACCCGCGGGGCACAGTGGCTGTCTAACAAAATATTCGGCTCGCTCGGTCTGGAAACGATGCCGCTCATCGCTACGATTGCCCTTGTAGCTTTGTTCACTATCCTGATTCATCTCGGCTTTGCAAGTGCGACCAGCCTGTCTTCAGCACTGATTCCGATCTTTATTGCCCTCACCTCCACGATCCATCTGGGTGACAACCGGATCGGATTTGTCCTGATCCAGCAATTTGTCATCAGCATCGGTTTCCTGCTCCCGGTCAACTCGCCGCAAGCCATGCTTGCATACGGGACAGGCGCTTTTACGGCAAAAGATTTTCTGAAATCAGGCCTGCCGTTGACTATTATCGGTTATCTATTAGTCTTATTGTTCAGCATGACATACTGGAAATGGGTCGGATTGCTGTAAACAGGCTCTTTGATATAAAGGCAAATGGGGATGGTTTAATGGACAGCAACCGGGATATCATTTTGGAAAAAATCAGGAATAACCAGGCATGGTATGAATACGGCACTGCCCGGTTCAGAAAGATTTTGTCGGAGAATAAAGGAAAGATGCAGGCGGATGGCACACATTATTATGATGAAAAAACAGACCGGCTTGAGCAACAGCGTTATTACCGGAAAGCCCGAAAGCACCCTGCATCCGGCCCGGCGTTATTTGCACTTTACCATGATCTCGTGCAAAAAACGCACAAAAACCGGCTGCCGTACCATGTCAGCAAAAACCAGTATTTGGTACATGTGTGGGCCTGCATCCGGGCCATGAACGGCCGCGCGGCTCATTTTACGCCTAAAAAGAACAGGGGTTTCCCGGCCCCTGTTCTGCTTTTACTTTCCAATCCCCTTTATCTCCATTGCCTTCACCGGTAAAAAGGTTTCGCCGGTACTGAGGTAAGTCACCTTCACCTGGTCTCCTTCTTTCAAATAAATGGCCATTGGGACGGTATCCGAGCTGACGGTAAAGTTTTGTCCGCTAGCAAGCAGGAAGGAGACATTGGTATAATCGCCCGTTTTCTCTTTATAAACACGGAGCACCTTGCCGGAAACGGTTTTCGTTTCCGAACCCGATGAGCCGTCAACACTGCTGCCGCCGTGCCGGAGGGCAATTTTATACAACTTAAGCGCAACATCGGGTGTCGAAGCATTCACCGAGATTTCCGGATTGGCCGCGGAAACGATAAAATACGTCTGCAGAAAACCGTTGGAATCGAGCACAGGCGTCAGCCAGCTAGCTTCGCCGTAAAAATTGTACAAAATCGGCATCGAGCCTTTCCATTTCTTCTCGATAAATTTTTTCTCGACAATTTGCAAATTGCCTTGCGAATCCATATACGATTCCTGCAAATTGCCTGTATAATATGTGGCCTTCCCGGTCCGCGCATTTGTGAGCGAATAGCCGAGCATCGAGTCCACATCTTTTTTCGGGCTCGTAAAATCGGTAAAATAATACATCGTCCCCTTATCATTAAAAATCGGGCTGACATTTGCTTCCGTTCCTTCATCCGTCGGGAGCTTCACATCCCGCTTGCCGAACAGCGTGTTCCAGTAACCGTGGACAAATTTGCCGAAATAACTGTTCTGCAGGCTGACGGCTTCCGGAGAAACAGCACCGTCAATAAAAGCAGGCGCCTGTTTTAAAGAATAGGACTTCATGTCCCCTGACTCCGGATCAACAAGTACAATGCCTTCCGCCTTAAACCCGTTCCTTGCCGATATAAAATGGCCGTAAGTCCGAATGTAATATGATTTGCCGTGATCATCCACTTCCACTTGTGGCTCGCCGTAAAAAATTTTTTTCGGATAATGGAGGCGAATGTGTCGGGACAGGTTCTTCTGGAAGAAAGAAGAAGGCGTATAGCGCATATTTTGCTTCACAAATTTTGGATTGTCAGCCGCATCTGTTGCACTCATCACAAAATACCCGGGTGTTTCCCCTCCTTTCAGCCATTTAAAAAATCCGGAAAACTCCACCGGCGCAATATAAACGTACTTGCCGTTCACTTTCTGGATTTGCAGGTTTCCCAACTGGTAATAACTTGCATTCGGAACCTGGCCGAAAGATTTTTTCATTTTATTGCGCGCAAACTTCGGCGGCACGCTCGCCGGTGTTTCCCGCTCATCAAACGGCTCAATTTCCGTTTTTTGCGCCATTTTCGCTGTATGGTATTTTTCCCCGGCATTCCAAAACGGCGCTGTCAACATATACCCGGCGATGCCCAGGGAAACAAGCAAAACGAGCCCCTTTACGAGCTGTTCTTTTCCACTGGCGAGAAAAGCGCCGGAAAGAGAAGCAAAAAACAGTGCCGGCCAGAAAACCGATGGGTTCATATCCCTTTTCGTCACGTAGAAAAAAACAGCAGAAAGCACCCACACTAACAGGAATAAAGATAAAAATGTCTTCAGTTTTTCTCCATTTTGCGGCTCGCCGGCGTGTTTCAATTTTTTATCTGAAAAAGGAAATACCAGCACCGCGGCAACCATCGCAAAAATGGCCGTAAAAATGATGAGTAACCCCACATCAACCACCCTTTCTGATCATCTATACGAAAAACTGGAAAAGAAGTTTCATTAAAATAGAAGATGGATGGCATGCGGGGGAGGAATTTCGAGACGGATGTTGTAAATCTCCAGTTTTAAGTCCCTCTGTTTTCCGCTTCTGATCGCAAAATGGATCTCGTGCAGTACAGGCAAAAAACCGACACTCAATCCATGCGGCCTGACAGCAGTAAAACAGCCAGCCAGATCGTCCATAAAAAGACCGGTCCTACCGTAACCGGAATCACGAAATAGCCGAAGTCAAAATGCAGACACGTGATGATGATGCCGAAAAAGGCGAGCAGACTGGACCATCGGGCAGAGGCAGAAAACCATTTCGGAAAGGTGCCGCCGGACTGTTTCATCGCCATGCCATAGCAGAAAATGCCGATCCAGCTGCAGGCAAAAGCGAAATAGCCGGACAACAGCCCGAAAGAAAAAACCGCTTCCCACACTTTGACATCTGTGCCTTTATTTCCGAGAATCGGGAGAATGGTTAATTCCGAGGCAAGGATCAATATCCAGATCGCCAGTGCCACAAATATCATCCCTGCGCCGAAATCGGCAGTTTTATTGTTCCTTGCCATGTATGTTTTACTTGCAGCAAGCCCGGCCGGCCACAAGCTGATCGCAATAAGCATGAGGATATGGTCGCCTATCCAAAACTGTGCATGCTTGAACGCGTGATAATCTTTTTGAAGGTCATAAGGGTCGACAAGTGGCGGATGCAAAATCGTAGCGACAAGCATCAAAATTGCACCAAGCAAAATGAGCCAACCTTCCGGGCGTACTTTTTTAAATAGATTCATCGTAAGCCTCCGCATTTAGGGTACTTTCCATTATTTTCCCCTTCGTGGCTTTGCTTCAAACCCGGCCCCCGTTATATAAATTGAACTTAAGTTTTTACATCAAGCCCGAGCATCCATTTGCATGAGAACTACTTTTGCGGCAGGCAACAGAACGGCAATATTTTGTTCATTATTCCTTCACATAGACGCGCTCTATGTGAAGGAAGGCCTCCATTTTTCTGCGCTTTCTTAACATAGAAAGGCTCTACGTAATGGAAGACCTTTGTTTTTGCTTGCTTCCTTAACGTAGACGCACTCTATGTGAAGGAAGACCCTCAATTTTCCGCGCTTCCTTAACTTAGACACGTTCTATGTGAAGAAAGACCTTCGTTTTTCCACGCTTCCTTGACGTAGAAGCACTCTATGTTAAGAAAGCCTTCGTTTTTTTCTTGCTTCCTCAACATAGACGCACCCTACGTGAAGGAAGACCTACGTTTTTCCGCGCTTCCTTAACATAGACGCACTCTATGTGAAGGAAGACCCTCAATTTTCCGTGCTTCCTTAACTTAGACACGTTCTATGTGAAGGAAGACCTTCATTTTTCCGTGCTTCCTTAACATAGACGGCCTCTATGTGAAGGAAGACCTTCATTTTTCCGCGCTTCCTTAACGTAGAGGCGCTCTAGGTGAAGGAAGGCCTTCATTTTTTCTTGCTTCCTTAACGTAGACAGGCTCTACGTGAAGGAAGACCGTCTTTCTTCCGCGCTTCCTTAACATAGACGCACTCTAGGTGAAGAAAGACCGTCATTTTGTGCGCTTCCTTAATGTAGGCGGACTCTACGTGAAGGAAGTTCGTCTTTTTCTCAAGCTCCCTTTACGTAGACGGGCTCTAGGTGAAGAAAGACCTTTGTTTTTGCTTGCTTCCTTTACATAGACGGCCTCTATATGAAGAAAGACCTTCGTTTTTCCAAGCTTCCTTAACATAGAGCAGACTCGGATTCGTTCAGCAAGCCCTATTTATAAAGCAGGCGTTGATTTCCCATCAAAGACAAAAAGGAAAGCGATGCCTGCTCGCGGCACCGCCCCTCCTTCAAATCGGATTTTTTAATGGAAGCCTGACATGTTAGCAGCAGTAATCGATCAACTCCCGCTAAACACGGCTTTCTCATCCCTTTTTACTGCGCGATTACAAATCTATTTTCTTCTCAATCAAATACCCCGTTCCTAAAAATAAAGCGATCATTAACGCCAAATGATAAACAGAGGATGCGATATTTGTGACGACATACCTTGAAACTGCATTCAAGTACAACCCACCGATATGATAATGCATCTGAAGAAGATCATCGTAGGAAGCGGGAGTTACCACATGAAAGGTGCTCAGATTTAAATAATACGGTATCCACTGGCTGATTTCGGTGTCAATATAGCCGAATATGCTGCTTAAAATGATAAACAAGACGAACCACAAACCGCCAATCTTTTTATGGCGGAACGTCACTTTGCCAAGTGCCATTGAAAAATAGATGAGCAATAGCACACTGACAACGCTACAAGCCATAGAGAATATCATGTAAATACAGGCTTTTATAGATAGAACTTTTGAGATCATGAAAAAAAGTTGTGATAAATGATAGATATGGAATGGGCTGAAAATCATCACCATTAAGAAGTTGAATAGCACAACGCCAATGCCTAACACCATAAACCAAAACAAAGCAGCGATGAGTTTAGATCCAAGTATTTGGTTCCCTGTCAGCGGCAATGTAAAGGTAAGGTAGCCGCTGTCATCATACAATTCTTTTCGAAACGAGCCGACGATGTAGAGGAATGCAGTGAGAGCCGCACCAAATAATAGCATAACGCCAATCGGCACAAAGATTTGCACTGAATGGAACAGCGAGCCTTCCTGATTAGAGGAGGCGTACATGCCGGCCAAGAGGATGAATACCAAAGCCAATATCCCCAAAATAAATTTGTAAGTCCCTCTTATTTCATACTTCATATATTTCAACATCCGTTTTCCCTCCTATGCCCCGAAAACTTCTTTATAAATTGTGTCGATTTGCTTGCCCTTTTCTTCCCGCAATTGCTCTGCATTTCCCGCCAGAACAATCCGGCCGTCTTTTAAGAAGACCACTTCGTCCAATATGCTTTCCATATCCCTGACTAAATGCGTCGTAATGATCATCGAACTGTTTTCGCGGAAGTTGCCGATAATCGCATCCAATATTTGGTCTCTTGCAACCGGGTCGACGCCGGCGATTGGCTCATCCAGAATATATAATTTTGCATCTCTTGCCAGGACAAGCGAGAGGTTCAGTTTTTCATGCATGCCTTTTGACAACGTATCAATTTTCATGTCTTTTTCCAACTTCATAAAATCAAGTAATGCTTCGAACTTCTTTTCATCGAAATCCTCATAAAAATCCTGATATAATTTCAAAGCATCCTTGATCCGCATCCATTTATACAGAAAATTGCGGTCAGGCAAATAAGAAACAATGGATTTTGTTGCCACGCCCACTTTGTATCCGCCAATCCGCACTTCTCCGCCTGTTTGCCGTAAAAGGCCGGTTAAAATTTTAATCAGCGTTGTTTTTCCGCTTCCATTCGGGCCTAATATTCCAACGACTTTTCCTTCCTCTATCGTTAAATTCAACTGATCCAGGGCTTTTTTACGGAAATAATGCTTTGCCAGCCCGTTTATTTCTACGATATTCTTCATTTTATTCATTCCCTTCCATAAACCTTTCCGATATCATTTTTTTAATTTCATCAGGCTGGAAACCCAAATTTTCCATTTCCTTGAAAAAACGGTCTATGACCGCTGCAGCCTTGCTTTGTTTTAAATGGCTGATGATAAGGCTGTCCTCTGTTACAAAAGTTCCCATTCCTCTTTGCGTTTTCACCAGCTCTTCCCGCTCCAGTTCCTGATAGACTCTTTGGATTGTATTCGGATTGACTTTTAATTCCTTTGATAATTCCCTGACCGATGGCAGTTTTTCCCCTCTGTCGATTTCACCGGAAACCACCTTAGTCTTAATTAAATTCATGATTTGAATATAAATGGGCAAAGAACTGCTAAATTCCACCTTTTCACCTCCAGTTATGGTGTATTAGTGTACTATATAAATAGTACACTAATATTCCGGTACTGTCAACGCCATATTCCCTTTCCGGGGCTGGCCCGGCATGGCCAAACGAAAAGGCCCTGAAATCGGAAAAGATTTTTCACGAAATCAGGGCCTTATTTGAAAACCAAAATGCCTTTTTGCTTAAGCCGGGCAACGATTCAATGATCCTATCCCGAAAATATACGCTTAGCTGAATTTCTTCTTCTGCCGGTGCCGCGTTCACTCCCGCATGGCGTCTAATGGTAAGGAACGTTCACCTTTTTTGCCTGATAAACCGGATGCTTTTTTTCAGCCAGTCTACATAGCTTTCTTCCCGGGAGATCGCTTTTGTCAGGACAAGATAATGCCCTAACTCATCTGCTGCAAGTCCCATTTTCTCTTCTCTTTGCGCAAAAATAAGCTGGTAACGGGATTTCAGCTCCGATAATTTTTGCTCCCGCTGATCCAATTGGTCCTGGAAAAGCGGAAGAATTTTTTCTTCGGGAATGTATTGGATAAAATAAACTTTTAAAGCAAATGTATCTTTCTCCGTCTCGGGAATTTGTTCCGGGTGCATCAGCCACTGTGCCAGTTCCTTTTTTCCTTCTTCTGTCAGCTTGTACATCTTTCTTTCCAGTTTGACGCCCGATATTTCAATATATTGTTCGATCAGTTTTTCATCCAGCAGTTTTTTTAATTCGGTATAAATCTGGCTGTGTTTGGCACTCCAAAATTGGGAAATTTCCTTTGTAAACTCGGCCGTAATATCATAACCGCTCATATCTTGTTTTCTCAACAATCCCAGAATCGCGTGTTTAAGGACTCTTTTTGCCATCGGCTAACCTCCGTCACGATTTATTGACATTATTATAGCATAGGTATAAAATAAAACATGTAAATATTGACATGTTTAATATTGAATGATTTATTAAATACAGAAGGTTTATAATGAAAACATTAGAAGAATTTTTAGGCACCCATATGATCTATACGTATGAAAATGGCTGGGAATATGAATTTTATGTAAAAAATCAAAATACCGTTGATTATCGCATCCACAGCGGAATGGTTGGCGGCCGCTGGGTCCGCGGCCAAAAAGCAGATATCGTGAAGATCACGGATGGCGTTTTTAAAGTTTCCTGGACAGAACCGACAGGCACAGACGTTTCCCTGAACTTCATGCCGGATGACAAACGGATGCACGGAGTGATCTTTTTCCCGAAATGGGTACATGAACACCCGGAAATCACGGTCTGCTATCAAAATGACCATATTGATTTAATGGAAGAATCACGCGAAAAATACGAAACTTACCCGAAATATGTTGTTCCGGAATTTGCGGATATCACCTATATTAAGAATGAAGGCATCAACAACGAAAAAGTGATTTCAGAAGCGCCTTATGCAACGATGGCCGATGACATCCGCTCAGGAAAACTAAAATTTTCATAAGCGAAAAGCCCACAAAAACAAAAAAACGGCGAGACATCGTGTCTCACCGTTTTTTTGCAAATAAAAATAAACGATCACTTTTTCAGTGCCTTCACTTGATTTTCTTCTAACATATTGGCTGTAGAAGGTCAGAATCACGCAAATGTGATAGCCTCTTTATACAACAAGTTGTTATTCTGCTTCGCCGACAACAGAAAATCGTTCATTTTTATGGTGCGGATTTTCAATTTCATCCAGGATTGCAACCGCAAAATCTGCATAGCTGATGTAGCTTTCCCCTTTTGAGTTTAACGTCAGCACATCCCCGCCTTTTTTGTAGGATCCGGTTCGTTTGCCTGCCGGATCAAAGAACGCGGCCGGGCTTACAAAAGTCCATTGGATACCGGTGGAATGCTGCAGGTCTTCTAAATTTTGTGCCTGGCTTTTCGCAGTTGGCAGGAATGCAGCGGGAAAATCGGGTGTGTCCATGACCCGAACGGTTTCTGATTCATCCGCAAACAGGCTGCCGGCGCCTCCCACAACGACGAGGCGTGTGCCGGGCGCCCCTTTTAAAGCTTCAATTAAAACCCGGCCGGCTTCCACATGCTGGTGTTCCTTTCCTGGAGCAGCACCAAATGCATTGACGACCACATCATATTTTTGAAGATCTCCGGATTTGATATCGAAAATATTTTTTTCTACCACATCAACCCGTTTGTCTTGAATTTTCGCTGCATTCCGTACAATTGCCGTCACTTCGTGGCCCCTGTCAACCGCTTCTTTGAGAATAAGGCTGCCGGCTTTCCCGCTGGCGCCAATGATTCCAATTTTCATATGGCATTCCTCCTGTAATATGTAATCAACTTTATTACATGTAATTATTATAATTACAAGGTGGCAGGCATGTCAATGATATTTATTTCCTTTAGGAGTTATACTATACTTGTAATTATATGAATTACATGAGGATGGTGACTGGAAATGTCGATCAGCAGTCGTTTTGCTGTTGGAATCCATATATTGGCGTTGATTGAAATGAATAAAGATGGCGTGAGTTCTTCCGAGTTTTTAGCGGAGAGTGTGAATACAAATCCTGTTGTCATCCGGAAAATCATGGGGATGTTGAAAAAATCCGGCTTAATAGAAGTCCATCCGGGAAAAGCAGGGGCAAGGCTGGCAAAAGCGCTGTCCGATATTACACTCCTTGATGTTTATAAGGCCGTGAATGTCGTCCAGGATAAAGCGTTATTCAGCATTCACCGGAACCCGAACCCGAAATGCCCTGTAGGAAGAAATATTCAGGACACCATTGAACCGATATTTGAAGCATCCCAGATTGCAATGGAGAAAGTTTTGGAGCAGGTGACATTGGAAGACGTGGTAAAAGACATTGCCAAAAAAGAAAACACCATCTGTTAAAGTCCAAACAATTAAGCAGCTATTTCTCTATTGGAGAAAAAAGTTCTCTGTGAAAATTTTTGCTTTAGTATAAGGTTTAGAAAAATATATTATTTCTGTGACTATAGTCACAGAAATAATGAATATAATGAGATAATATTTATAGTATAAGAGAAGGAGGTGATAGATAATGAGTAAGGAAAATACACAAAATAGTAATGTGAAAAATTTGGAATTTAAGAGCTTGGTAGAAGAATCTCAAAAGTTGGCCAAAGTTAACGATCTTTGGTACTTTGTGAAATCAAAGGGGAACCGTTGGATAGTTGGAAGTGGACATTGATAAAAGTCACATATAGTAGACTTTGTCTCTTATACTTAACTAGCAAAAAATTTCTTTCTTAAATCATGAGTTTAGAAAGGGCCAGGGCTTTGCAGAAATCAAAGCCCTGAGCCATACTTGTTTTTAATTTTGATTCCTACACTTCACTGTCTAAATCAAAGAATAAGGAGGAAATCGTCCGATTGGATCCGAGATCGCTTTAAGCTAAATTCTCCAGTGTATCTTATGAATCTTTGTCACAAAAAGAAGAGATGACAATATAAAATTTAGATAAGTTTTTCGCGCCAAAATTAATCATGACCCGGATAGATATTGACTTCTGGCAATACATAGGCAATGGCAAAATTTAGTTCAAATTATATAACAAAAAAGTCATTCTCAAAACATGAAAGCACTAGTAACATAGTAAGACGAATAGTATCTTATTTTGAAGCTTTACTCTGCTATATAAAGCGAACTTAAGTTATTCGCGTCAAAATCAGTTATAGTCAGGACAGATGACATTGCTTCTGGCTACACATCATGAGTAGTAATGTTTAGTTCAAATTATATAGCGGGAATTTTATATACCGACTATCTTTGTTTTGTTAAAGCAAAGACAGTTATTTATATTTTCGATACTAAAAGTATACACACTTGTAACAATCCATATTGAAGAACGATTAAACTCAATTGATGGGATTCGTCATAAAGCTAAAAAACAATTCTGTATAATCATATTTTTATGCAGCTGTTTCCTTCTAAATAGGAATGAGGCTTTTTTACGATATTTGGAGTCTATGGCACGGGGGCTTATCAACAAATTTGATATTTTTACAACGGCTGTTTTTTGTTCGTGCAAAGACTAATTTAGGAAAACAATGATTAGTTTTTTTAAGCTTAACATGGTCAGTAATTTTTGACTATTAAAGGGGATGAATATTTAATGTATAATAAGACAGTAGCAATTAATTTAGATTCAAAATGTAATGCATCTTGTGATCATTGCTGCTTTTCTAGCTCACCAACTTCTGAAGTAAAAATGGAAAAAGACTATATAAGGAATTTAGTAAATGAATTTGCAAGAAGCAAAACAATAGAGGTAATTTCATTCACAGGCGGGGAAATCTTTTTAGATTATAAATTTTTAAAAGAATTAATGGAAATAATAAAGCCTTACAAAAAACAAATAACATTGATTTCTAACGGGTTTTGGGGAGGTAGCCAAAATAAAGTTGAGGAATATTTTAAAGACATGAACTCTTTAAATGTGGTAGCATTAACTATAAGTTATGATGAGTACCATGCTCCTTTTGTAAAATTATCCAGTGTCAAGAGAATATTTGAACACAGTAGGAAATATCCAGATATTGACGTTTCTCTAAATATGGCAGTCACCAAAGATAAGATGTCAAATCGTATTTTGGAGGAATTGGGTGACTCAATCTTAGGAATTAAGATTACAAAATTTCCATTGATCCCGGTTGGTGCTGCTAAAAATAGAATTAGCCAGGAAAATATACATAAATTTTATAATCTTGATGATGAAGATTCTCTGCAATGCCCTGGCTACGAAATTGTTTATCACCATGATGGAGAGATATATCCATGCTGTTCCCCTGCTATTTTCGAAACAAAAATAACTTTAAGAGAGGAATATAGTCAAACTTATGAAAGAACTGTAGAAAAATTGCAGTCTAACCTACTCCTGTTTATTATAAGAAAAGAAGGATTTAAATGGTTTTTAAATATTTTAAAAGAGAATAAAAAAATAGAGGAATTTGGTATTCCCTATGAGTTTTCTTCTATTTGCAGTTTGTGTGTTTCATTATTTAATTCCGAAGACAAAATAAATTATTTTCATAATTTTATGGAAGATTACTACTACGCAAACTATGGAAATAAAGATCATGAAACCGCTAAAATTTGAAGATGAAGACTATGAAATTTTCGTGCAAAAACATGTTTTTATAAAAGACAAAAAAAGTGGGGAATATTATAAAAACAGGCTAGACTCTCTTACTGAGAAGCAATTAACACGCTTGAAGACTTATAAAGAAAAAGTACCAACAAAATTATTTTACGCCTTTTTATGCGTTATAGCTATATTATTTGTATTTAATTATACTCATTTAATGAAATTGCAACATGAATTATCCCCTCTAATTTATGGTTGGAAAATGTGGATAGTTATAGGCGGTTATTTCATAGTAAATATATTTTTTCATGAACTGGGACATATCTTGTCTTTGAAATTCTTTGGGAAAAAGTTTGATAAATTTGGATTTAAACTGAATTTTTACGTTTTCCCTGCATTTTATGTTCAAATGAATGAGACTTACATGCTTTCTAGGAATGAAAAGATTATTGTTCATGCAAGCGGTTTGTTTATCAATTATCTTTTTGTTAATATTGTTGAGACCGTGAATCAACTTACTTTTTCTTTTGAACCTTTAACAAAAGCATATATGTTTTTCTCAAGCACTTTATTGTGGAATTTAGTCCCCGTATTGAATTCTGATGGTTACAAAATTGTTCTAGCCTTTCTTGATTTAGACGAATATAATAGTATTAAAAAAAACCATTGGCTTGTACTTACTATTCAAATTATTGGGGTATGCATTGCAGCAAACACCATTGTACATTGGATATTGTATTTTGCAAACTAGTGATAAAGAGATAAACAAAAAAATTTATTGTGTTTATAAAAGCAATCATTAATAATGAAAAGAAGAAATAATCATCCCATTTTGTTTAAAAAGTTATTTGTTTAAAAGGAGCTCGTGTATGAACATTTCAAACTACACTTTAAGAGTAAAAGGTAAGACGTTACTTAAGAACACGAACCTACATTTCTCAAATGGAAGAATCAGTCACATCTTAGGAAAAAACGGAGTTGGAAAATCTCAACTTGCCAAGGACTTTCTATTAAACAATAGTGGACGGATTGGAAAAGATATTAGTCAGAACATTTCTCTAATATCCAGTTCATCTAATATACCTAATGATGTTTCCAAGGACTTTTTAATAAACTTTTTAAATAATAAATTTGATTCCAAACTGATAAGTAAAATTGCTGTCTTACTGAACCTTGAAAATATTGACGGAAAAGTTCTAATTAAAAATCTTAGCGATGGTCAAAAGCAAAAACTAAAATTACTTAGCTTTTTGTTAGAAGATAAAAAAATTATCGTTTTAGATGAAATAACAAATGCCTTAGACAAAAAAACAGTAATGGAAATACATCGTTTTCTGAATGAATACATTCACGAAAATCCGGAAAAAATTATTATAAATATTACACATAACTTATCAGATTTGAAAGCCATTACAGGAGATTATTACTTATTCAATAATCAATCAATTCAAAAATATGATTCTATAGATAAGTTGATCGAAGTATATATAAATGAGTAAGTATATTGTGGGAGGGCAACGATGAAACTGGAGTTTAAAAAAAGTATTAATAACAAGGTTTTAATTATACTGGGATCTATGTTTCTGTTTGTTTTTTTACTCGGGTATTTTCTACCGATTGGAATAGACAGGGTTAGCAAAGTTACATATCATATATTCTTCTTTAGCTCCTATACAGTTGCTACAGAGTTTGGTTTTATGTTGTTTTCATTCGTTATAGCTTTCTTTATCAACAGGGAGTATACTAATAAAAATATTTTATTTTATAAGTTAATAGGGGAAAATATTTTTACCTTCTTTTATAAAAAAGTGGCGGTTTTGTTCATAGAATGTTTTGTGTTTATATTGCTCGGCTTATTTTTGATATCAATAATATATCACAACTTTTCACATTTTACTTTGTTGCTATTTTTATTTTCAGCTGTTGTTTTTCAATATATCGTCATTATTGGAACGTTTAGTATATTAAGCCCAAATATATTGATTAGTATTGGCATAAGTATTGTTTATTGGATAACGTCCGTTATTTTAGTAGCCATAAGTACGAAAATTTTTGGATTTATCGCTCCCTTTGAAGCAGGTAACACGATGTACGCACGAATAGATAAGGTGCTTCAAAGGGATAGTATGACACTTGATACCAAGGATATCTGGTCTATTGTGATATATTTAGCCTCTATTGTTATTATAAATATTATTATCCTAAGTCTTTCTAAAAAAAGATGGATTAAATTAGGAATCTAATAACCTATAGGAACTCGGCTAATATATTGTTCAACCATCAACGCAAAATTACTTTTTAACTAATAGGATGGAGATTAGCCACAATAAATTGGGATATTGTCTAAATTAATTTGAGGCTGCACCTCCTGGTACTATGAACGTATCAATTAAAGGAGGTGCTTTTCTTTGCCAAAACAAAAACTAACCATTGTCCCCGTAACATTACAAACTGAAAATGAAAATACTCCTGGAATAACCCCGCCCGTGCTGTCCTCGAAGCCTGCTTGCACGATCAAAACGGCAATCGCAGAGATTTCCATCTTCAACGACGTAGATAAGCACACCATTCAAACGGTCATGAAGGATTTGAAAAATCTATGAGATAGGACAACACAAGCATGAAAAACATTCATATAAACTTCTGGAAAACAGATATGCGGAAAGGTATTGATGGACTATATAAAATGAACTTAAGTTTTTTACATCAAGCCCGGGCGCCATTTGCATAAGGGTTACTTTGTACAGCAAGCAACAGAGCCGTGATATTTTATTCATTTTATATAGCAACGCTGATTCAATTAACCAACACCAAAAGGTGTATTCTAAATTTGCATATTTTTATCCCGCTTTGTCATTCGCTATGGTATACTAACGTTAACTTATATGCGAAAATTGGTGACTTTTATGGTTAATGCCTCTCCCAATAACGAGAAAATAATTTGACTTCTCGAGGAACAACTGACTTATTTAAATCAACAAAACAAAGATTTATCAAAAAAGCTTGATCAGTCGAATAAACAGATTGGAGCGTTAACCGAACAAATTCGCCAATTAACAAAACTTTTATATGGATCTAAAACAGAGAAATAAAAATACAATGTGCCCGATGGGCAAGCTTCCTTATTTGAGGATGGCCCTTCTTTTAATGATCCTGAGCATACAGAAGGACAAAGCCAACAGACGATTTTTTAAACTGTTGTACGGAAAGCAAAAAATAAAAAAAGAAACGAATCCTTGTGTGATGACATAGAAGTAGAGGTCATTCATTCTCACCCGGAAAGTAGGATTCGTAACCGTTGTCAGAAAAAATGTTCGAAATCGGCAGCACTCTCGTACGTGAAGAGGTAGAGTTCAATACTGGGATGACTTATTCTAACTCGAAAGGCAATTCAAGCATTTGCCTCCGAGTAAACGAAGAAAAAATCGCCACTCGAGGCCAATTGTCGAAAAGTTTCTGGACGGGTGGAAAAATCGTCATTTTAACGAAAGAGCGCACTTACAAAGGCAGCAGAATACATGCTCAATAGAGTGAATGGACTAAAAGCGTTTTTGAATAATGGACGAATTGAAATAGATAATAATCTAGCTGAAAACGCCATCCGTCCGAATGTCATTGGCCGAAAAAATTGGCTGTTATCCGTATGCGAGGCCGGTGCAAAAGTAAACGTCATCTGTTTAAGTATCGCAGAAACGGCGAAAACAAATGGGATAGTTTCTATTGGTACCTTGTGAAACTACTAACGGAACTACCGAATTTAGAAATTCATAGAAATCCGGAAATTTTAAACCAATATTGTCTTGGTCAAAACGATCCAGGCAGTGGAAAATATCCGTTGATTTGCAAAAAAATCCATGATAAGCGGCTATTTGTGATGCGTACCGAAAAGGTCCGCTTATTTTTATATAAGTAGGGCTTCCTGAAAGAATCATTTATAAAAATTTAATCAGAAAGCTCTACTTCAATATTTGTCAATCGGAGAGATATTTGCAAGGACAGGCTAATTTTCTCTTCTTCCTCCATTAAAATGGCTTCCGAGTCCAGAGTTTTAAACCATTGCTTTTAAAATTTCGTTAAAGCTCTGTCAGAATCATTATCCTACTGTTCTTGACTTGTTGAAATGAAAACCGTGGATATATCCATGAGCTGTGGAGCAACGCCATTTGAAGGCAAGCAGCGGAAGCCACGCACCTTCAAAAATTGAGTCCGTAAGCAATATCCTACTTTCGCAAAACAATCACAGTTAGTGTCTCGAAAAGTCAAAAAAGTAATTGCAAATAGCTTGAGTTAAGGATTCAATACTATGCCGTTTGCTCAATTTAAATAGTGAAAAAGTGAATATTTTACCATTCTCTATGAAAGTTCACAATAATGTAAAGGACAAGATTCGCAGTGTATGTAATTCCTTAAAAAGGTTATATTTTTGACGATAATACAATGATCCACACTATCATATGAAATAATTCCGTCTTTTTTTAACTGGTTCATATTTCTTGAAATAAATTCACGTGTTGTTCCACAAATCTGGCTTAGTTCTTCATGAGAAAGTTTTAATAAAATTTTATATCCATGTTCTTTTGGAACACTACATGTATTTACTAAACGAATTAATGTTGAATACAGTGTTCCCTTTTTCCCAAATAAAGTAAAGTCTCTTATTATAAGATTCTTTTTGTTTACCTGATTGTAAATGTATTCCTCCCATTTTTCTTTTAACATCTTGTTATCGCCTATCGCCTTACTGAAAGTTTCTTTAACTAGTTTTACCAAACGGCAATCTGTTTTTGCTAATGCAAAGTATTGGTAATTGATACTTTCATAGTCGGATATATCTAGCAAAAAGAAATGGCCAGGGTTCATGATTTTTATGATTAGTTCCTTCCCCTGACATGATAACTGTTTAACAAACATATAGCCATCTATCAGAGCATATATAAAAGATTGCTTTTCCGTATCCATATTGATGATCTGTCCTTTTTCATAGAAACAGGAACGCCCTTTTTTTGAAATAAAATTGAATATTTCTTCGTTTATAATTTTGTTTGTATACATAATACAGACCTCCGTTTCATCGTTTATTATACTTTTTATTTATTCCCTATTTAGGGCAACCTGAACGAATCGGATTTTGGCAATTTATCCGATCCTCCCAGCAAGCCGGTTTTAATGTTTACCACCAATAGAAGAGATATTTGCAAAAGGGGGGATTCTGTCCTCTTCTAACCATCGAAATAGCTTTCAATCGCATTTTTTTCTGTATTTTCTTTAAAACTCTTGCGTTAAAGTTCTGCAAAATCTTAAGAATCCTTGCCAATTCTGAGAATCTCGCTTATTCATCAACCTCTATTTATATTGGCTCTAAAAGTCCTTGTCTGGTGGTTTTTACAATGGTCATCAGCCAACCATAAACCTGAGAGGCTCAAACAGCAATATTCCCGAGCAGCCCAAAAATTCCTCTACTAATGATTATAAAAGATAAAGAATGGAGATGAAAGCAATTACAATAAATTGTTTAAAAATTTTATTTTTCCGGACTGTAATCGCTATGCTGCTTCATCAAGTTGTTCAAAGTTTGTGACAGTTTAGCCTGCTTCAGCTCGCGGGATGCTTACCGTTGCTTGCGTGCAGTCAAAGTGGCTGACAAGGTCATCCCCCGACTGCATTTCTTCAATGGCTTTCTTTGCTTCAATTAACGGGAACGGGCAAAGTTGGCCCATGACTCCCAATACTTTTTCCATCTTGCATTCCTCCCTACGCTATGGGGACGGCCTTTTCACCGCGGTTTTTTGGCGCTTTATTTGCGGACGGATAAACATGAAATAGGAAGCCGTCCATGCGCCAAATATCATAAACAGCAGTGCCAACCAGCCCTGCCATGTCATCATTTCCGTTTTGACGAGGCCGTTGCCGATCGAACAGCCACCTGCGACACTGGCGCCGAATTCCATCAAAGATCCCGCCAAGGAAACTGCGGATACCTGTCTTTGCGTCCGGCATTCTAAAACGAAATTCGCGGCTTGCTTTTGCGGCGATAAAAGAATCGAGAAAAATGCCAAGCACGAGAAAACGCCCCAGTTCTTCAAACGTTTGGTCGCCCGTTACAAGGAACGGTTACCACTATCGGCAGCTCGTGAAAGCGAGAACTTTCCGTCTTTCTTACTATTGTTTTGTTTCTTTTGCTATTTGTTTGACTATAATGGCTAGTCGGGCAATGGCGTCTTCAATGTCGGATAAAGGTGCATAAGCATAGGAAATTCGCAAGTACTGTATTGCATCGCGATCATACAGATTTCCCGGATTAAGTAATATCCCTTCTTTTAATGCTTTTTCAAAAAGTTCGCGAATCGATAAAGATGGAGTGAGATGGACCCAGACATAGAATCCCCCCTTTGGAAAATTCCACGTAGCGATATCGGTAAAGTGTTTCTCGAGTGACCGAACCGTTGCGTTACGACGAATTTTTAACTGTTCCCTAATATAACACATATGTTCATCATATAAGCCACTAGAAAACCATTCGGCAGCTGCCCATTGAGATAATGAACTTGAACCATAATCTGTTTGCATTTTTATATCTGCAAGTCGTTCGATTACAGCTTCCGGCCCCACAATCCACCCAATTCTTAACCCTGGACTTATTGTTTTTGACATACTTCCTAGGTACAAAACCATTCCATTCTTATCCTCTTTCTTTAAAGGATTTGGGGGTGGAGAATCGATCCATAAATCACGATAAACATCATCCTCGATAATAGGAAGACTCTCCTGTTCACATATCGCCATCAGTTGCTTTCGTTTTTCTTCCGTCAACAGTACCCCTGCTGGATTATGGAAGGAGGGGATCGTGTATAACAAGGAAGCATTATATTGTTTTTTATACTTTTTGATTAATGACGTTTGAAGACCAGTCTCATCCATTGGCACTCCATATAATCTCATACCAGCAGATTGAAATACTTGAACAGAATACAGGTAAGAGGGTTTTTCAAGTAAAATATTTGACCCCCTATTTAATAGACCAATGGAAATCAGTTGTAATGCTTGAAGCGCTCCTGAGACAATTAATATCGATGCGGGAGAGGCATTAATCCCTATCTTTTTTAAGTGTTCCGTTAGTTGCTGTCTTAAAAACAAGTCGCCTTTTGGCTCTTCGTATCCTAATGAGGCCATTCTATTAGGAAGTCTCTGGAATACATCTTGCATTTTTTTATACGGTAATAGTTCCGGTGAAAGTTCTCCGGTTCCTAAACGAATGATATTTGGCCTGAATTCTGCTTCATTAATATCTTGAATTGCAGGTAAATTGGGTTGATAACTCCCTGCCTTCACATACGAGTTCCAGTCGGGAGGATGGTTGGATACTAACAGATTCCATGTATTATTTATCACTTTTGTCCCACCCCCGGTTTTTCCTTCGATTAAACCAAGGGCAGTTAATTCATCCAATGCTGTTACGACGGTACTACGATTCACCCCAAATGTCTCGGCTAGTACCCTCTGTGAAGGTATTTTTGTACCGACAGTCCATTCTCCGTTTATAATCTTATCTTTTATGTACTTTTCAATCTGCTTATATAAAGCGACTGAAGACGACCTATTCGGTTTCCACTCTAAATGTTGCATGTCTTTTTCTCCCATCCATTTTATATTTTCATTATAAAATTTGGTTGGTTTAATATCCATCAAATTTGGATGGATACATATGGGGGATTCTCCTCTAAAATAGTCATAGGTTAATCAATCATAAGGAGTTACCCTTTGAATTTTCTTTTTGAAAGTCCTACGGTGTGATGTCAAGGGTTAAAAACAAGTGAATTGGAAATTTTGTTGGCTCTATGTCGTAAAAATGGCAATACTGAACTAAGCCTCCAGATAATTGGAATAATCTGGAAGTTTTCAAGTTCAGGCTATCGATGATGGTTA
>SNQX01000105.1_pt1 | contig 33260 bp, 31 predicted proteins | sample 2580501 | NCBI WGS metagenome assembly SNQX01 (sample SAMN10953784, study PRJNA522744) | food fermentation metagenome | isolation source: 48-hour incubation of native-enriched microbial consortia from nixtamalized... | place: Mexico | collected 2017-09-24 | reverse complement strand
ATATTCTACAATAATGATCCATAACGTTATCATAATGTATATTTTTACATAAAAAACATAACCTATTTCATGTCTAATCATTTTATATGTGTTTTTTTGAAGAATTTTCTTTTTATTTAAACTTTTCGTTAGACGTTTGACCTCTGATGTCCATTATGATAAGTTACTTAAGATGTTATATTTGCAGAAGTATAGACAACTGTTTTATACATTTTTTTACTATGAGGAAGGAGCATACACTGCATGAATCTTTTATGGGGAATTGGCGGCGTGATTGGAGTATTAGCAATCGCTTTCTTACTATCTTCCAACCGCAAAGCTATTAATTGGCGCACGATTTTAATCGCGCTAGCATTACAAATGTCATTTTCATTTATCGTATTACGCTGGGATGCTGGAAAAGCAGGTTTAAAACACGCTGCAGATGGCGTTCAAGGATTAATTAATTTTTCTTACGAGGGAATTAAGTTCGTTGCTGGGGATTTAGTCAACGCAAAAGGCCCTTGGGGATTTGTTTTCTTCATTCAAGCACTACTTCCAATCGTATTTATTAGTTCATTAGTTGCAATCTTATATCATTTCGGTATTATGCAGAAATTTGTTAGTATCGTTGGTGGCGCATTAAGTAAACTTCTTGGAACTTCTAAAGCAGAAAGTTTAAACTCAGTAACAACTGTATTTTTAGGACAAACTGAAGCTCCAATCTTAATCAAACCTTACTTAGCACGTTTAACAAATAGTGAATTCTTCGCTATTATGGTAAGCGGTATGACAGCTGTTGCTGGATCAGTTCTTGTCGGCTATGCAGCAATGGGTATTCCGTTAGAACACTTATTAGCAGCAGCAATTATGGCAGCTCCATCAAGTCTATTAATTGCGAAACTAATTATGCCAGAAACAGAAAAAGTAGATAATAACGTTGAACTTTCTACAGAGCGTGAAGATGCAAACGTTATTGATGCAGCAGCACGTGGTGCATCAGAAGGTATGCAACTTGTTATTAACGTAGCAGCAATGTTAATGGCTTTCATCGCATTAATCGCTTTATTAAATGGCCTATTAGGATGGATTGGCTCTTGGTTCGATATTAAACTTAGCCTTGATTTAATCTTCGGTTACTTACTATCACCATTTGCAATTTTAATCGGGGTTTCTCCTGGTGAAGCCGTACAAGCAGCAAGCTTTATCGGTCAAAAACTTGCAATCAACGAATTCGTTGCATACGCAAACTTAGGACCACATATGGCAGAGTTCTCTGCAAAAACAAATCTAATTTTAACATTCGCAATCTGTGGATTCGCAAACTTCTCTTCTATCGCAATTCAATTAGGTGTAACAGGAACATTAGCTCCTACTCGCCGTAAACAAATTGCACAATTAGGGATTAAAGCAGTTATCGCTGGTACACTAGCTAACTTCTTAAACGCAGCAGTTGCAGGTATGATGTTCCTATAAAATAAAGCAAGTCCCCTCTTTCTAAAGAGGGGACTTTTTATTTTCTCAGTATATATTAAATACTTTATGCCGAAATATAAAAACATTATGATACAATAATTATCAAGTCTGTTTATTTTTTCTTACAAAAGAGGGATACTACTTATTGTTGCTCTCTCAAAAAGAATATAGTCATCCGGTCTATTTCTTAATAATTGCGCATACTACAAGTATCCTTGTATGAATTATCTTTAAGGAGGAAAGTTTTGTGAAAGATAACTTCTATAAAGTCCTTTCTATGTGGATTTTACAAATTTTATTTTATTTTACAACTGTACATGTAACGCAATATGAGCATGCTCTCATTTTTACAATTATATATGTAATTGTTAATGTACTATTTCTATTTTTGCCTGATAAAACTGCATTTGTTTTCTTCATATTAGGAACCATTATTTCGGTATTCTACCTATTCTACCAAGCATGGCTTTACTTATGGAGTACATCAGAACAATGGGAATACATTATTACTCACTTCCTAATGGCAGCAAATTTCTTCATTGTATATATCTCCACTCATCTATTAAAGAAGGTTATTCATGAAAATAAAGAATTAACCGAACGTGTGAGAACGTTAGAACAATACATCGGAGAATCGAAATTATTAACAAGACAAGAATTTGAGAGACGACAAGCATTATTAATCAATGCAATGAATCGTCGTAATGAAACAGGCGTTATGATTTATTTTGATTTCACTTCCTTTAGTAAATATACAAAGGAAAGTGTTATGGACCGTGTAGCTTCCTTATTAGTTGAAACGGTAAGAGCTGACTTTGACCTTGTTGCTGAGTATGATAACAACACATTAGTCATTTTATTACAAAATACAAATGAAGCGGGTGCCGATATTGTAATGAACCGTCTACAGCCTAAAATGGAAAAATGGCTTGCAGATGAGGCTATTCAAGACATCAAGATTAAACGAGAACAAATCGCTACAAAAGGACCGAAGTTATTATGATGACACTCGTTATACTTCTTTTATTCCTTCTATTTTGCGTACTCGTTTTTTGGATCAGCATCACATTTTCAATTAAGTATGTACTTATTTTTACAGCCTTTCTATTCTCTGGCTTACTCGTTTACTATTCTTTCTTAACACTCGCAGGTTTAGTTCACCGAAGTAGGAAACAAAAAGATCGTACGCTAGAACATTACCCAAGCGTCGATATTTTAATACCAGCTCACAATGAAGGCGTCGTGATTAAGGATACTTTAGAGGCGATGGCAAAGATTGAATATCCAGGCAAACTAACTGTTTATTTATTAAACGATAACTCGCAAGATGAGACACCTGAAATTGGTGACGATTTTGACAAAGCTTATGCTCATATTCGTCACATTCGTGTTCCACCTGGTGAACCAAAAGGAAAATCACGTGTATTAAACTATGGCCTTAGTATTTCAGATGGTGAATACTTCTGTGTTTATGATGCAGATAACCAGCCTGAACCACATGCACTGCGAATGCTTGTAGAACACGCTGAAACAACCGAGGATGCTGTTGGAGCTGTTGGGCATGTTCGTACTGTAAATGAAAAAAGAAACTGGCTAACACGAATGATTTCGTTAGAATTTCAAATCTTCCAGCTCCTTATGCAATCCGGACGCTGGTTACTATTCCAAACAGGTTCACTAACAGGAACAAACATGCTTCTTCGTCGCGCTGCATTAGAAGAGCTTGGCGGCTATGACCCTTATGCAATTGCTGAAGATGCTGAATTAACATTACGAATTACACAAAAAGGTTATCTCCTGCCAATCGTTCCAGAGTCAATTACATGGGAACAAGAACCTGAGCATTTAAAAATACTTATTAAGCAGCGTACACGTTGGCTTCAAGGGAACTTGTACATTTTAGAAAAAATGTTTTCTTCATTAAGTTTCTTTAAAGGAAAACTGCTCGTCCATTCTTTACAACAAGTTTTAGTGTATGTTGTATTTTGGTTATTCTTAATCATTTCGAACGTTTGGTTTGTAATTGGGTTACTCGGGATATTCCAAATTCAATATAGCATTCCACTACTATTTATGTGGTATGTCGCATATGTTACATATGTTTCTCAATTATTTAGTGCCCAGAGTGTGGAACGAACCTTTACACCAACTAATATTTTTATTAGTGTTATCATGTACTTTACGTACGCACAGCTCTTTACGTACTTATTCATTCGTAGCTTAATTTTATACTTACGTGCAAAAAGCAAGAAACAAGTCATTGGCTGGGATAAAACTGTTCGATTCAAAAAAGATAAATAATAAAAATAAGCACAGAGCGCCGTATGCTCTGTGCTTATTTATTGCCGTATAAATTATATATCAGACAATACCCCTTAGCTGAAAGTAATTTCACGTCCATCCCCCAACGAACGATCGACCTTCATTTATATACGAAAAAGTGATTGCTATTTTTGTAGAACCAATTGCTTCTCTTGCTGCTCTTTGCGCGTTTCAGTCTTAGGTTCCGTGCTTTCTTGGACACTACGATGTGCCACACGTTTCAAACAAATATGCTTCCACTTTCTTTCGTAACGTTTCATTATTCTAGATGTCCCCCTTGAATGCGCTTTAAAACTATTTGAAATCGCTTACAGGAAATAATATAGCACATATATATAAACGTGACAACACATTTCCGACAATTTTTTGTCAAAAATACGAATAGAATTTGCAAAACATCGAACATTGTCGAAATATATCGATTTTCATTCATATAAAAGGCATACTACTAATATAGTAAAGTATTTTATTTCCCTTACTTGCAGTTTAAGTTCCTTCTATATAAAAAAGAGCTGATACATAATCAACTCTTTTTCCTTCTATTATTTATGACGCTTCATACGCCCTTCTTTTTGTAACTCTTTAAATAATGCTGCCATCATAAAGAAAATAACGAAGACGAATGGGAATGCTGCAATGATAGCTGCCGTTTGTAAGGCTTCTAATCCACCTACATATAATAAGATAGAAGCTAGAGCAGCTAAAACGATACCCCAGATCATTTTAATGCGATTTGGTGGATTTAAACTACCATGTGTCGTTAACATCCCTAAAACGAATGTCGCTGAATCTGCAGATGTAATAAAGAATGTAGAAATAAGAAGAATAGCTAGAACAGATAACGCTGATCCAAAGCTTCCCATCTGATCAAACATGGCGAATAATCCTACTTCTGTTCCCATCTCTTTAATTTTTTCAAAGATATGTGCATCACCGAACAGTTCCATATGAATACCAGTCCCGCCGAAGACTGAGAACCAAAGAGCACCAATTATTGTCGGTACGAGTAACACACCGATAACAAATTCACGAATGGTACGCCCTCGTGAAACACGAGCAATAAATGTACCTACGAATGGTGACCATGCAATCCACCATGCCCAATAGAAAATTGTCCATGATTGAATCCATTGATTTCCGCCTTCATCTAATGGACTTAATCGGAAACTCATACTTGGCAATTCCTGAATATAAGAACCGATTGTCGAAGTGAAGTAATTCATAATAAAGTTTGTTGGACCTGCAAACAATACAATAATCATAAGTGCAAACGCAAAAATAATGTTTGTATTACTTAAATATTTAATTCCTTTATCAAGACCTGTTTGAGCAGATAACATAAATAACACTGTTACGATTGCAATAATGACTAACTGCGTCGTTAATGAGTTCGGGATAGATGTTAAATAACTAACACCACCGGCAATTTGTTTTGCGCCAAGACCTAATGATGTTGCCACACCAAACACAGTCGCGAAAACAGCTAACACATCAAATAAATGAGCAATACGTCCATGGTCCCCGCCTTTAAATAACGGCCCTACTGTCGCACTAATTGTACTTGCTTTTCCTTTTCTAAAAGTAAAGTAAGCAATACAAAGCGCTACAAATGCATATAGTCCCCACGGATGTAATCCCCAATGGAAAAATGAAAAACGCAGAGCAAGACGCGCACTTTCCTCAGTTGCACCTTCTCCAAACGGAGGCGCGTATAAATGGTTTAATGGTTCGGCAACGCCCCAGAAGACTAAGCCGATACCCATACCAGCACTAAATAACATAGCAAACCATGTCATATAACTATAATCAGGCTCGTCATCATCTTTACCTAAACGAATAGAACCGTATTTCGAAACAATTAAAAAGATAGACACACCTAAAATAATAGAAACAGAAATAATATAAAACCATCCAAACTTACTAACTAATGCAGTTTGAATTGCGGTTGTTACATTTCCTAAGCTACCTTTTCCGATAATAGATTCGGGAATAATCCCCCAAAGTGTAAATGCAATACATAATGTTAATGAAACGATGAATGTTTTTGTCAGTTTCCTCATCAAATCCCCCTTCGTAGGTTTTACTTTTATAAATAACATTAATTCCGATATGTAAAATCGGATAGAAAACTATAATTTTGCGGTGATTTTTTTACTTTCACCTTCACCAACTAGAATTCTGATGGACAGCCTTACCTTCCGTATAATCTTTTCACTCTGCAAGAGCTATAAGATCGAAATACTGCTGTCAAATTGTGCGAGAAAAATGCGGATGGGAATGTATTTTCCCAAAAAAGGATGTGTTACAGATGTAAAAAAGGGCATTTTTCTTCCTTGCAACCCTTTCTCTTTGTAACAATTATGCGGTTTTTTTGCTAGTATATAGCACGTGTTTATAGTTTCACAAACGAAATGTTTATGTTTATATAACTATATTACCCATAAAACGGTAAAATACTCAAGGAATGTAATCGTTTAGTAAACATCATGTAACACTCCTGTAATATTTTTATTTACGCCGAAAACAATATGTTGTATTAAATATTTTGAATATAATCAGAAACCTACTAATCATATAGAATGAAAAACGCTTTCCTATATTTTTTGTTATATTACAGCATGTTAACGACTTATTACGAATGGTTTGTAATTGTGTGTTTTCCCGAAATCCGAAAAAATCTGTTGCTATAATGAGGACACGAAAACAAACGCAATGGAGGCTATCATGAAAAAATTAATTGGAATAGCAACAGCAGCAGTTTTTGGTCTTGGGATTTTCACATCATCTGCTAATGCAGAAACTGTTGTAACAACAGACGTACTAAATGTACGCGAAAACCCTACTACTGAATCAAAAGTTGTCGGTAAATTACTAAACGGTAATAAAATAGATGTTCAAAATACAGAGAACGGATGGTCAAAAATCACTTTAGATGGTAAAGACGCATTCGTAAGTGCAGAGTTCACTAAAAGCATCTACTACGTAACAGCTAACGTATTAAACGTACGTGCTGAAGCGAACACAAACTCAGAAATTCTTGGAACGTTAAAGAAAGACGATATGATTGAAACAACGAACCAAGTACAAAATGAGTGGTTACAATTCGAATATAACGGGAAAACAGCTTATGTTCACGTTCCTTTCTTAACAGGTACAGCACCTGTTATCGAGAAACAAGAACAACCAGCTCCTGCTAAAACGCAAGCACCAGCTAAAGCACCTGCAGCACAAGCTGCTAAGCCTGCTGTAAAAGCTGCTGAAACTAGCACACCTTCTGGTGGTCGTGAGTTAACAGTTGTAGCTACAGCTTATACAGCTCATCCGAGCGAAAACGGTGGCACATATGGCGGCCGTGTATTAACTGCAATGGGTCATGACTTAACGGCGAACCCAAACATGAAAATGATCGCTGTTGACCCGAAAGTAATCCCATTAGGATCTAAAGTATGGGTAGAAGGTTACGGAGAAGCTATCGCTGGAGATACTGGCGGTGCAATTAAAGGTAACCGTATCGACATCCTACTTGGATCAGATAGCGCTGCTCAAAAATGGGGACGCAAAACTGTTAAAGTGAAAATTTTAAAATAACCAATGACTGCTAAGGCCAGTTCTCTTTGTTGAGAGCTGGCTTTTATTTTTTTATAATAGTTATAAGGAGGCTATACTCATGAATGTACAAGCAAAAGTAGACTGGATCGGTACACCAAAACCGTATATATATAAAGATGAAGTAACATATGACGCTACTTCTATTGATTTTTCACTCGCTGGCGACGACAATCGCTATAAATTAATTGTGCTCAAATCTGAAGAAAATACACATTACAAATTTGTCCAATATGGAATCAAACCCGGCTCACAAAAACCGTTCCCTATCGATATTCCATTTGAACAAAATATGTTACCAATGATTGAACAAATATTACGTGATCCATATGTACAAGCGATATTAAAAGAGACGCGCTCATAATTGTAAAAAAAATATCCACGGTTTGACACGAAATATTGAGTTAGCTACAAAATAAAAGAGGCTGTTCAAATATTGAACAACCTCTCTCATATTAACGAGTTGGACCAGATACTTCCTCTGACTTAAGCGTATTATTCGCTCCAAGAGAATGGTACAATATCTTTCCATTTCCATTCACAGTAACGATATGATCATTATTAAAGCTTTTGAACTTCACAGAGCCATCACCGTAACGAATATGATACTCTTCATATGTCGTTACTTTATATTTCGTAGCACTTTGACGCTCTACATTACGAATTTCCATTGTTAATAAATCTTCTGTAATTCCTTTTTTGTGTAAATACTGTATATAATCACGGTCTTCCTTGTACGATTTCCCGCTCTTATCATAATTATTTTCAATTAGGCTAAAATCATTTAATGAAATCGCACGCACATTATCATAAAGATGATTTCGTACAAAGTCGCCGACAGCCGAACTTGATGTTTCTTTCGGGAATTTTAAGTAATACGTGCTCTGGTCTCCGATTTTAACACTTTCAGATTTCATCACACCAAAATCAGTAGTTTTCTCTAAATGTACTTCTACTGTTTCATCTGTGGATACAGGACCAAGCTTATAACTTCCATAGCTTAATTTTCCACGTTTTTTTCCATTCACAAATACAGTTGCATCATTTTCATCAGAAGAAATGGTTACATACTTTCCTTCTAATGATAATGTCACATCCACTTTCGCCTCTTTTTCATCTGCCAAGTCCACTTCTTTTTCTGTTTCTAACTCAGTTAGTTCCGTCTTCGCTTTTGCCTTTACAACGTAAGAACCAGGGAAATATGGACCAACTTCTTTTGAAGTTTTATCACTCGATAACTCTGTCTCTTTCTTATCATTCACATATATTTCAGCGCTTTTCGCAGTTGTGCTTACATTCATATAATAAGATTTCATATTAAATTTATATTTCGGATATAAGAACCATTCTTTCCCGTCTTCTATAATTTGACCATCTTTAAATGATGCTTTATCACTTGCTAGTTTTTGATCTACTGTCTCTCTTTGTAAATAAGATAGCAGTTCTTTATTATAAGAAGGATTTTCTTTTAAATAACGGATATATCCTTTAATATCGTCAACTTTCACTTTCAAACTCGGATCATCTACTTTTACAAACTCATCAATTGCATTCGCATCTTTCTTTTGGAATGCTTCAATCATAGCATTGACCTGCTTTTCTTTTGAAAACTTACTTGCCCCAAATTTATACGCACCAAACAATATAGCAAAGATAACAACAAAGCCTATAAGTAACATTATATTTTTCTTACTTTTCACTGGCTTTATTTCTCGTTGTACTTCTGAACGAGAAGAAGCTGCCTGATCAGCAATTACATCTACCTTACTTCCACACTCGGAACAAAAGTTCAAATGATCCGCAACTTGTTTATTACATTTCCCACAAAACTTCAAATGGCTCTCCCCCTTATTTTTTTCCTAACTTCATACCTGCGAATGTTAATGCGTACGAAAGAAGAAAACTCCCTACCATTAAATACAGCGTGCTACTTTGAATAGAGAACAATGGTCCGGAAATCCCAGCAAATTCTTTCATAACTTCTTTACTCCCTGAGGCCTCAATATGAATTTTGGCCAACCCATTTACACAAAGCATCATCACAGTATACACCGCACTAAACACAGCAATAGTTACGTACATATTTTTCATTGGATATTGAGCCAATTTCATCCCCGCTCTAAATAGTAAAATGCATGGTAGTACAATTAATAACCCCCACCAGTGCATGTAGGAATTGAAATCATCAATTTCTTTTACTCGTTTAAGATTCGCTCCATTAGCGATTTCCAGATCTTTTAATGACGTACCATTTATTGATATTCCTGACGTATAAGATAGATGCAATGGGCCTTTTTCCATTGAGTATCTTCTCATTTCTCTATCCATATCTCCCCATTCAATTGCTGTTGGAGCAAAGTGAGCCATATTCCACATGTATGGTGTTGCTTCTAATGAAATGAATGTTTTATATGTTTTCTCTGGAAAATCAATTGGTCCCACTGACTTTGAACTGCTAAATAAAATTGTAATAAGTATAATACCAAATGTAATAAGCAATCCTTTTAATACAGTTACCACACTATAATAAATAGATGTTGCATATGGAATACTTCGACTTATAGAAGATAATAGACGGTGTGGCCCGGCTTGAATACACATACCAATAAAGGTAAATAATAAACCAAATACAATGCCATACAATAAACTACTAACATGTGAATAACCAATACTGATTGTCATCGTTTTATAGAATTGAGAAATTGTCGTAGAAGAACCTGCAATAAAGCTAACAATACACAAGAAAATTCCATATACGATACCGATAACACTCGATGTTAGTAACTTCTCACGCCAAATAGCAGAAGGGTTGCTTTTCTCTACAAAGAATCCAATTCCACCTAATATAAGTGCCGGAATTGCTAACAAGATGAACAATGGGAAATGAAGGATAAATGACATCGTATATGCCCCGCTCCCACTAACTTCAAGGCCTATTAAATGATACATTAAAATTAATGGTGCTATGCCAATGAAAGATTGATTAACAGTAGTCTCATTCAGCATACCGTCCATCTTTGTGAGCATCGTTCTCACTAGATCGTTAATCGCCGCATCGACAACTAAGCTACCAATCCAACCGGCTATAAACATACATATGATTGCAAGCCCACCACCAAGTAAACCTTTTTTCAAAGTGCTTCCAGAGGGACTTACATGCAATTGTAAACTTTCGTCTGGTAATCTCGTTTTCATTTCTTTTTTTATAATACCTAATAAGGAATCCCCGCATTTCTCACAATATGTAGCGGTCCCTTTACTTTCCACTCCACAAGTTCGGCAATACTTTGAGTCTTTCGGTGCTAACGTAACTTCACTTTCTACACTACCTGTACTTGATCCATCATGTGTACAATAATTCGCTACATCCGATTGTTCTAAACCACAAGTTTTACAATACATGTTCCTCACTCCTTACTTTGCTTCATACCACAAACTGGACAGAATGTAGCCTCTGTTGCAATTTGTTCACCACATGAAGTACATGATTCATTTTCATCATTTTTTGATTGAAGGAGTAACTCATTTTCTTTCCCACACTGTCCACAAAACTTATCATTTACTGATAATGGGCCGCCACAGCTACATTGCCCTTTCTGTCCTTGATTCTGTAAATTAGCTATTTGCTTACGCGTATTATAAATAGCTACATCCAGCTCTTGTACTGGTTCTATAATATTTTTTAACACATCTACTCGAACTTCATCATTGCGGAGTTGCATATAGGCCATTTGACCAAGTTCCAGCAAAATTTCCGTTTTCGCCTGTAGTTTCTCTTGCGTAATTTTCTTTAATTGCGCAACCTCTTGGGCTACTTGTAATTTCATCTTCCCTTGCTCTATTCCCTCTTGCAATTTGTTCATACCACTACCAAACTTCGATTGTAAATCTGACAAAACTTAATCCCTCCATAAATATATAGTAATATACGAAATTAACATTTTATATATTACCATGATTTTCAAGTAATGTAATCTAAATTTCATTTTTTCTGTTTTGAGCATTTTTTGTTTATAATGGTAAAGGAAAGAAATATGTGTACGGAGGAATATTATGCTGCAACACTCAATTACGAAAGATGAAATTATGATGATTGCGAATGAGTTCGTTCAAGGACTAGATCCACAGCAAACAGCTGATCAGGAACATGTCGCTACAGCTCGGCACCTATATCGTAGTGGTGTTGTCTACAACGTTGACTTTGATGGCTATACGCTATCAGGAACTGTAGATGCTGAAGGCAGCGTATATAGCGTCCATATCCCGATTCGTAACGTAGCTGAAAGCTATTGCGATTGCTTCGCACCAACGCAATGTGAGCATATGCTCGCTGTGTTACTATCGGCAGCGTCTAGTTTCGGGCAAGTAGGAGATGTATTAAATTTATTTAAAAATAATACGAAACCTTCTCTTCCTCCTATTCGAACTGCAAGACAAGTATTGCAATCATCAGCTTTTGAAGAAACGGATTATAAAAGTTGGCAATCCTATTTTGATAACGAATATGAATCATTTAAAAAAGAACAAGCTCGGCTTACTTATAAACAAATGTATTTTCTTATGAGTATTTTTACGGACTTCTATACGAAACTTGAGCGGAAGGCTCCGCGTATCGTTGTGATACATGAATTGTTCAGGTTACATGCAGCGCTTTATTGCTTTCAAAAATTATTAGAAGAAATTCAGGACTTTGAAGCAAATAAAACGTATTCTTATCATCAGCCTGTTAACGTCGTTCGCCTATTTGTAGATAAGGTGGAATCCATCGTTCGGGACTTACAATCAGAATCGATTCCTTCAGAGTCTAAATCAATTCTGCAAGAAACAGCTCGTCTCGTTCACGAAGTATTTTTCTCCACCGATGCCTATACGCAAGAGAGGTTCTTTATTTATCGTCACATATGGAGTGAACTGTTACACAATAACGAGCAACTACAAGAAGAAGAAAAACGAATCGATACGAAAATGAATCCACTTTCCAAAGCATTAGCATCTTCTCATCTACTCTTTTTAAATGACGAAGATCGATTAGCGATGGACTTACTAAAGAAACAACCTGCTTCTGTTGTAAGTCTGTACTTCTATTGGTTAGAGGAATTATTAAATGCAATGAAATGGGATCGTGCGAAAAACTGGCTTTCCTTTACGTATAAACAAGTGAAGAAAACGATACATGAGCACGAAAATACAATTTTCATAAAAGATATCGTTCGCTTATTTGTTATCATGTATGAAACGTATGCAACCCATACAAATGAACAAGCTGGATTCGAAATGATTTTGCAAGAGCTATTACCATATAGTTTCGCAAACTATGAACAATACGTACTGGCGAAAAAGCAGTATCGCACATGGGCAGAACTTCAGCTCTTACACGGTTTTGAAGCAATTGAACTTTTGAAAGAACCGCTGAAAGATATTGAGAAGGAAGCACCAGAAGCAGCACTTCCTCTTTATCACCTTGCTGCTACCGAAGCTATTGAAGAGCGAAATCGCAAATCATATAGACGTGCAGTTCGTTACTTAAAGAAATTACGTACATTATATAAACGATTAAAGCGCACCGATGAATTTGATGCATTCATTATTCACATCGCAAACTTACATTCACGTCTGCGTGCACTACAAGAGGAATTACGGAAAGGAAAATTAATCGATGATCAATCAAACTGAAGTAACAATTAGGCTCCAGCACGTTAGTCACGGTTGGTTCCTTTGGGGAGAAGATGATAGCGGTACTCCATTATCCGTAACAAGTTGGAAACGAAATGCATTTACATGGCACTCCACTTCCTTCTACGGCACGTTTCTAAAAGAAGCAAGCTTTGAAGGAAGACAAGGGGTTATGCTAACAAACGCACAAGCATTTGAATACATCGCGAATAAACCGATGAACTCCTTTGCCCGTATTCAAATGAACGGCCCTATTACAGCACTTACGGAAGATGCGAACGAATTGTGGGATGCCTTCACAAGCGGTAGCTTCGTACCTGATATGGAGCGCTGGCCTAAACAACCATCTTGGAAAGTTCAAAATACTCCAATCGAAGATGAAACATTGGCATCTCTTTTCTCGTCTGCAGTAAATGAAAGCATATTACAAGATAACCGTTCAAATGACGGATGGGAAGATGCAAAGAGACTTTATGAACATTACGACTTTACGAAAAGACAATTAGACGCAGCACTACATGAAGAAGATTGGCTTCGAAAAATTGGTTACATTGAAGATGACCTTCCCTTTACAATCGGACTACGACTACAAGAGCCGCAAGAAGAATTTGAAATGTGGAAGCTTGAAACAATTGTTACACCAAAGCGCGGGGCACATCGCATATATGTATATGAAAGTATCGATTCTTTACCAAAACGATGGCACGATTATGAAGAACGTATTCTTGAAACACAAGAAGGATTCAGTAAGCTCGTACCGTGGTTAAAAGAAGGGGATACATTCCGAAGTGAACTCTTTGAAACAGAAGCGTGGAACTTCTTAACAGAAGCAAGTAACGAATTACTCGCCGCAGGTATTACAATCTTATTACCATCGTGGTGGCAAAATTTAAAAGCGACAAAACCAAAATTACGTGTGCAACTGAAGCAAAATGCTACGCAAACGCAATCTTTCTTCGGCATGAATACACTCGTTAATTTTGACTGGCGCATTTCAACGAACGGCATTGATTTATCAGAAAGCGAATTTTTCGAACTCGTTGAACAAAACAAACGATTATTCAATATAAATGGTCAATGGATGAGACTGGACCCAGCCTTTATTGAAGAAGTACGAAAGCTCATGAATCGTGCTGATAAGTATGGACTTGAAATGAAAGATGTCCTTCAGCAACATTTATCCAACACGGCTGAAACAGAAATTGTAGAAGAAGATAGTCCATTTAACGATATTGAAATTGAACTGGATGGATATTATGAAGAGCTATTCCAAAAACTATTGCACATTGGAGATATTCCGAAAGTAGATGTCCCTTCTTCACTAAACGCTACACTCCGCCCGTATCAACAACATGGCATTGAGTGGTTATTATATTTAAGAAAGCTTGGATTCGGCGCATTGTTAGCTGACGACATGGGGCTTGGAAAGAGTATTCAAACGATCACTTACTTACTATATATAAAAGAGAACAATCTCCAAACAGGTCCTGCTTTAATCGTGGCTCCGACATCTGTTCTTGGAAATTGGCAAAAAGAATTTGAGCGTTTCGCACCGAATTTACGTGTTCAGTTACATTATGGAAGTAACCGAGCTAAAGGCGAATCATTTAAAGATTTCCTTCAATCAGCAGATGTTGTATTAACGTCTTATGCATTAGCTCAGCTTGATGAAGAAGAACTTAGTACATTATGCTGGGATGCTGTTATTTTGGATGAAGCACAAAATATTAAAAACCCACATACGAAACAGTCTAAAGCAGTGCGAAACTTACAAGCAAATCACAAAATCGCATTAACTGGGACACCGATGGAAAACCGCCTTGCCGAGCTTTGGTCTATTTTCGACTTCATTAATCATGGATATCTTGGCAGCTTAGGACAATTCCAGCGCCGCTTCGTCTCACCAATTGAAAAGGACCGTGACGAAGGAAAAATCCAACAAGTTCAACGTTTTATCTCGCCGTTTTTACTGCGTCGTACGAAGAAAGATCAAACAGTCGCATTAAACTTACCAGATAAACAAGAACAGAAAGCTTACTGTCCACTAACTGGTGAACAAGCTTCCTTATATGAACAACTTGTTCAAGATACGTTGCAAAATGTAGAAGGATTAAGCGGAATTGAACGACGCGGATTTATATTACTCATGCTGAACAAACTTAAACAAATTTGTAATCACCCTGCTCTTTATTTAAAAGAAACGGAGCCGAAAAACATTATCGAACGTTCCATGAAAACGAGCACGCTCATGGAACTCATTGAAAATATAAAAGATCAAAATGAAAGTTGTTTAATCTTCACGCAATACATCGGTATGGGGAACATGCTAAAAGATGTGTTAGAAAAACATTTCGGTCAGCGCGTCCTCTTCTTAAATGGTAGTGTACCGAAGAAAGAACGTGACAAAATGATCGAACAGTTCCAAAACGGAACGTATGACATCTTCATCTTATCGTTAAAAGCAGGTGGTACAGGGTTAAACTTAACAGCTGCCAACCATGTCATTCACTACGATCGTTGGTGGAATCCAGCGGTAGAAAATCAAGCAACAGATCGTGCATATCGTATTGGTCAAAAGCGTTTCGTTCACGTTCATAAACTGATTACAACGGGGACACTTGAAGAGAAAATCGATGAAATGTTAGAAAGAAAACAATCATTAAACAACGCCGTCATTACAAGCGATAGTTGGATGACAGAACTATCTACAGATGAACTAAAAGAATTACTTGGTGTATAAAGTGAAACTTTAATCAGTGGGGGTCTTACTGCCCATTAAAGCGGGATAAACAAAAGGAGCTAATCTTTTCGAGATTAGCTCCTTTTTCTATTCCAAAACCAATTACTTATTATAATACCTGTTAATCCGCCGCACGTATCTAGCAATGAATCTTGCCACATCGGTGTACGATCTCCCGTAAACCATTGATGAATTTCATCAAACGTTGCATATCCCGCAACGAAAAGGAGCGCGTATAGGAAACACCTTTTTCTCGAATAACCTGATCGATGAAAAGCGTAATACGTCAATGAACCGAGCATAAAGAACACCATAAAATGAGCACCTTTACGAAGGAAAAACTCAATAAATCCGCCTACACCTTTATTTGCAATACTAACAGGTGTACCACCGCCGTAATCGATAGATACCCATGAAAAATGCTCTTTCACAAACTCCACATTTACATATTGTTCAATATCCGAACGCATATCCTGCTTTTTATATGGTTGTGCCGAGGAATAGAAAATCAGCCCCATCCATAGTAAAACAGGAATCCAAAATAACCATTTACGATTCATTCTTCCGAAACCCCTCTCTTATTCTTTTAAGCGTACCAAAAAAAAGAATAAATTTCACGCCAAAACATGACATTTGCATCCTATTTATATAGTGAAAGGGGGTGATAAACATGGCAGTCGAAACAATCGTAATGGATTTAACTTTACGTCTCGTCTTAAACAATGGATTAGATAAGAATGGAAAAACAGTTTTTAAGAACAAACAATTTAAGCGCGTAAAAACAAACGCAAACTTAGACCAAGTACAAAACGTAGCACGTGCTCTTGCTTCTTTACAAGCATCACCACTTCACGCTGTACAACTTGTTAGCACATCAGATCTTTCTAACCTTTAAGGTGGCAATGTAATCAGTGGGGATGTCCCCACTGATTACAAGATAAATAAAAAGGAGGAAACAACGTATGCAAGTACTAGAATTAATTTTCGCGAAAGAAGATGGAAAAACAGTTGTCTTTTCTATCGAGAAGCCGATCACACCTATTGATGCACAAGTCGTAAATCAAGTAATGGATACGATTCTTGCCTCATCTGTATTTTCATCAATTAATGAAAATACCCGAAAAAAAGGAGCTCGTCTCGTAGAAAGGACTGTATCTGAAGTTCCCATTACCTTATAGACAAAAAGACGAATCTGCATCATTTTGCAGATTCGTCTTTTTTCTTCGGCATTTCAATTGGAATAAAGATTTTTGAAAAACCTACGCATACATATTTATAGTGTTCTCCGCCGATATCAAATTCCGTCTTATATGTTGAGAAGAATATATAATCATCTCGCTTCGTATAATGATCGATTAACAATCCAACTTGCGGCTCAACATATTTTTTCGCCAACTTCTTACCAGCCGATGCTAAATCACCAAGGAGCCCCTCTTCATTTTCCTTTTGAACTTCGTCTAGCTTCTTACTTACATCATTACGTTTCATAAACTGCTTCGCTGCCCAATCCGTATATTCACCTTTACTCGGATTACTATTTGCTAAATATACTAGAAGAACAACAACTAGAGCCATAATAATATACCTTTTCTTCATACTATCTCACCGCCTACTCTTTTCTATTTTCATATATATGTACAAGCGATGCAAATTAGAAAGACTATCATCTATTGATTGTAAACGAATAGCTAAAATTTACAATATGAAATAAAAGATTAACAATTAATTTACTTAATTCGTATATAATTATATTGAGAATTATTATCATTTATAAAGGGGGAATTAAATTTATGAATGAAGAAAATGCTATTATTATTTCTAATTCAACAATGATGTTAGAACCTTGCAAGCACCCTTCTTATTACACAAAAGTGATCGACAGTAGTGGGAACCATCTTTACTCCTGTCAAACCGCTCTCCAGCTCATAAAAAAATCTTGTTTAACCAATGTTCACTCTACTTATCAAGGCAGACGGAAAGCAGTTCAAACAAACTTTCATTTCAAACAAAATGTCCCGATTCCAATTAATCATCGAGAATATATTTGTGCTTTCCCAACAGAGTCTCCTTCTTCTCCAAACTGTATATGGCTGTTTTATAACCATATAGATGACATAGAGTTTTTCAAAAAAAGTAAAAAAGCTACCATTCATTTTTCAAATGGCACAACTACAACTATACATATCAGTCCCCATAAGTTAAAACAACAATTATTAAAAGCTGGATATGTATTATCACGTATGAACATGCAAGATTCGCTACAATTTAAAAACCTCTTATTACATTTACTACCTTAACAAAATAAGTAGAATGGAAAGCAATATCCCTTGCCTTCCATTCTTATGATACTATTTATCCTCTTAAGCTATTTCGCATTTTCTCAAGCGCTCGCCGGTACACCCACCTCACTTGATAATAGGTCATCTCTGTCTCTAAAGCGATTTCCCCCATCGTCTTTCCTACAAAAAAGCGTTCAAAAATAATATACTTCTCCTTCTCATCTAATACACTCATAAAATCCTTCACTTTCATTTCAATATCTTCAAAACGAAAGATATCCTCATACTCTCCTACACATACACACTTTTCTTGCACTGTGAATTCTTTTTTCAACCTCTCTAATATATAACCACGTACCGTTACAACTGCATATGCAGGAAAACTCCCTTTCTCCGCATCAAACTTTTCATACGCATGCCAAAGACCGATTAACCCACATTGATAATACTCTTCATAATCTTGATAAATCCCTAACTTCTTTATTTGATTTACAATCAATCCTTCATACAACAAAACTGCCTCTTTAAAAGTCGCTGGCTTCACACAGTACCCACTTCTAAAAGGTATACCTCTTTGTTATTCCGCCGGTACCTCCACAATATAAAAATAAAGAGGGGAATTCACTGTGAGTAATTTTAAATAGTATCGCTGAAATTTGAAATTACAATGGGTAGAATTTGAAATTTTGTTGGTCTTATTTGAAATAAGGGTAAAAATAAAAAAGGTGACTCTCGGGAGAGCCACCTTTCTTACCAAATATATTATGCACCAATACCAGCTAAACCTTTTACAACACCTAATGCAACTGTTAGAACGAAGAAAATTACAATTAATGTTGTAGCTTGTTTCTTACTTAAGCCAGCTACAATATGTAACCCTAGTCCCGTTAGAACTAAACTCCAAATATTGAAAATTTCAATTGAAGAGCCAATTCCATGTAACACTGTTCCTTTTTCAAATAAAGGAGCTAAACTTGTATAAACATCAACACCATTTCCATCAAATACAAAACCTAATGCTACATTTAACAATCCGCCGATATAATAAACAAGGTTAGCATATAAGTAAATAGATAATATCTTCATGTACGGAGTATCATTGCTCATAAACATCATAATAATTTTATAAAAACCAGCTGCAATAAATAGCCCTATAGGGGTACCTATTACACCAACAAGTGCTCCACCACCAAGTGCAAATCCTTTTATCATTGCGCCCGCTTCACCGTTTAACTCTTTTGCCATCTCTGGCGTATTAATTAATGTTAAGTATGCTGCACCTGTTGCCATAATCGTTCCCAATAAAATAAATAAAACAAACGCGCCCCAGACCGGACTTTTCGTCTTCATTCTCTCAAACTGTTCACCTGGAGAAGTAATCATTCCAAATAATGATGGCTTTTTTGAACCTACATCTTGCGTATTAATATTTGCTTCCATTATAACGCCTCCTTCTATGTATATAACCCGTTCTAACGGGCGGTTCACTTCCTCATATAGAGGCTACGAACCGCCCACTAGAACGGTAGTGTATAGTTCTACTACACTAGTAATTACTCATAACGTAATGCTTCAATTGGATCTAATTTCGCAGCTTTGTTTGCTGGAATTAATCCAAAGATAATACCGAGTGTCATAGAGAACAGTACGCCTCCAACGACAACTTCCCATGAAACAAGAGGTGGCCATTTTGCGAATGTGGAAACGATATATGCTCCGCCATATCCAAGACCAATTCCGATCAAACCACCTAGAAGTGTTAACATAACTGCTTCAATTAAAAACTGTAATAAAATTTTACTACGCGTTGCCCCAAGTGCTTTACGTATCCCAATTTCGCGCGTACGCTCCGTTACAGATACGAGCATAATGTTCATAACGCCAATACCACCAACGACTAATGAAATACCCGCGATACCACCGATAATCATCGTCATAATATTAGTTACTTTAGAAACATTTTCTTGGAATTCTTTTAAATTCACCAGTTCATATTTACCTGGAATTTCACTTGGCTTACGACTATTTAATACATCCACAGCCTGTTTCCCAGCTGCTTCTAAATCATCTACATTTTTAGCTTGAATTGCGATATTTTGAATATTATCTGTTCCGAATAAAACAGGCCATAACGTAAGAGGGATTAATGCTTCTTCCATTTCAAATCCCATAAACTCATTATCAGATGTATACACACCGACAATTTGCATTGGCTGCCCCTTCATCTCAATAATTTGTCCAACTGGGTTTACGTCCTTAAATAACGTTTCTTCTGTTTTTGTACTAATCATCATAACGTTATTTGCATGAGTAATATCTGATTCACTTAAAGTACGTCCCTTTACGACCTTTACTTTATTAACGGCAAAATATTCATTATCCAGACCAATAACATTCAGATTTGCCTTTTTATCATTTACATCAAGTATCTCCATTCCCTGATTTGTTGTAATAACGTGGGATACATCCTTCACTTGTTTTACTTCCATAATATCTTCTTCCGTTAACTTCGGTATTTCATGCCCGCCCATATTAAACTCATCATTAATATCTGCTTTAAATTGAATTGGCATAAGATTATTACCGCCAGAACCTGCGAATTTCGACTTCAGCATCGCTTCCCCGCCTTGCCCGATTGCAACGACAGTAATAATCGAACCAACGCCGATAATAATACCGAGCATCGTAAGAGCTGAACGCAGTTTATGAGCTAAAATAGAAGAGAGGGCAATTTTTATACTATCTAGTAAACTCATACCGCACACCTTCTATCTTCTGTAATTTTCCCGTCTCGCAGTACGATGCGGCGGGAAGAATACGCTGCTACTTCCTCTTCATGCGTAACCATAACAATCGTCGTGCCTTCTGCATTTAACTTCGTGAAAATATCCATAACTTGCTCACCAGACTTCGTATCAAGCGCACCAGTCGGCTCATCGGCCATAATGAACGTTGGATTATTCGCGATTGCTCTTGCAATTGCGACACGCTGCTTCTGTCCACCTGACAATTCGTTCGGTAAATGATGCACGCGATCTGCTAATCCGACTTTGCCAAGCGCCTCTAAAGCACGCTTGCGACGCTCTGCCTTCTTTATGCCGCCATATACAAGCGGAAGCTCAACATTTTCGACTGCCGAAAGACGCGGAAGCAAATTAAAGTGCTGAAACACAAAACCGATATATTCATTACGAATTAAAGCAAGCTTTGACTCGTCTGCTGTTAAGATATTCACATCATTCAGCATATATTCGCCTTCTGTTGGACGATCTAAACAACCGATAATATTCATAAGCGTTGATTTACCAGAACCAGACGGTCCCATAATCGAAACGAACTCGCCGCTCTGAATCGTTAAACTAATACCATGCAAAATCGGCACTGCCAATTTTCCTTGATAATACGTTTTAGCAATATGATTTAGCGTAATCATTTCTCTTTCACTTCCATTCCGTCATACACATCGTCGGAAGGATTTTTAACCACCTTTTGCCCCACTGTTACGCCTTCAGTAATCTCTGTCCAGTCCCCATCAGTAGAACCTTTTTTCACATTTTGTTTACGAAGCTTTCCTTTATCCTCAACATAAACAAATGCATCATCATCTTTTTCTACAATGCTCTTAGTCGGAACAGCAACCATCTTCTTATTCTCTAAATTTACTTGCAGAGAAACGTGATAACCTGGAGATAAACCATCTTGACTATCAAGACTTGCTTTATATGTATATTGAGACATATTTTGAGTCGCTTCACCCATACCGCCAGCTTGCGCCATCTCTGCACTTGTTGGGAATTCACTTACTTCTGTAATCTTACCTGTCCACTTCTTCTTATTATTTGCTTTCGCAGTTACAGTAAATGTTTGATCCTTTTGAATTTGTGATTTTTGAAGCTCCGTTAACGTACCTTGAATTTGGAATGGATCTTTAGAAGCCACTTGTAAAAATGCTTTCCCTTGACCACCTAACGCTTGAGATGAACTTTGCGCTGCATCTTTATCTAACTTTTGAACGACACCAGCAAAGTTACTATAAATCGTAAGCTCTTTCTGTTTTTTACTTAACTCTTCTTTCTGCAACTTCCCTTTTTCTTTCTCAAGATCAGTTGTCTTTTGCGCTATCTCCAGCTCACTTACTTGCTCTTCCATCGGATCTGTTACTTCTTTCCCAGCTCCGCTATCTTTCGCTTTCTTAATTTCTTTCTTCAGCGAATCAATTTTCTTCTTCCCTTGATCATAACGCATATCTGCCATCTTCTGATCCAGCTCAGCTTGCTTCATTTGCAAATTAATCTCTTCATTATCATAAGAGAATAACTTCGTACCTTTCTCTACCTCTTGTCCTTCTTTTACTTCAATATCTTTCACTTTCCCTTTGGCCGGATCCGCATAAAAACTTTCAATATTCCCAGGCTTCACCTGACCAGAAATTAACTTCGTATTATTCAGTTTTCGCTCTGTTACCTTCTCGAAACTTACAGCATCAGCCGATGTTGATGCCCCCTTCTTCTTCCCTTGCATTACAAAAATATTAATTGCTGCTACAATAACAATTAGTGCAATAACCCCGATAATAATCCATTTCTTCTTCTTGTTTGGAGTACGAACCGTATTTGGTACCATATTCTCGCTCCTTTTATAACTTAATAGTTTAATATAAAATTGTATAAAACTTTCTGAAAATGAATTACATATTATTACATTCTTTTTACAAAGTTTTACACATCCATTTATATTGTAACAAAAATTCCAATGATTAGAAATATGACATTATGTCTTTTAAGATAGATTTAAGGAAAGATTATAGTAATATAAGAAAAGCTATCGTTTATTAATAAACTTCTCACAAAGATAAATTATTAAAATTATTTTCCTAATTGCATCACTATCATTTTTGTCATATATATTTGACTTTTCATTTATTCAACTATAAAATGTCACATATACATGACATTCTGGTGCACAAGGTCTACAACTATTAATAGGAGGTTTATATTTGAATAACGTTAAACAATATCGAAAATCTGAAGGTCTCTCGCAGCTAGAATTAGCTAAAAGAGTTAAAGTGGCGAGACAGACCATAAACTTAATTGAAAACAATAAATATAATCCCTCTTTAGCCTTATGTATCGAATTAGCAAAAGCACTAAAAACAGATTTAAACAGTCTATTTTGGGAGGGAGATTAAATGATGAAAATTGAATGGAAAGAAAGAGTTTATAATAGTTTTGTTGGAACAATGAGTGAGCGAGATGAATATCAAAAACAAGAAATCAATAAAGAATTATCTGTGGCTGGAATTGGTTTATGGTGGTTAAATATGTTGGTCATGCTTATTATGTTACTTGTTGATACTATGAACCATACAATATCTATAGGAACTATATTAGTTTTTCTATCTAATATGATTTACGCTAATTATTTAGCCTTTAAATTCAAGAAAAAAGGTTTAAGTGATACTGAATGCGCAACAAAAGAAGAATACTTACAACACAAGAAAAAATTAAGAAAAGCTGGCTTAAAAGCAGGTTTGCTTTGGGGCTTTCAAATGTTTGTTTTTATGAATTATATCCTTCCCTATGTAGGTTCGGAGGAAATCTCTATTTCTTTATTTAAAGTTGTAATTTTCATCTGTGGCGGCGGATTTTTTGGTCTAACTATGTACGTAATTGGTTTATTAAATCTAAAAAAATTATATTAATTAATAAAAATCATTTACATATTAAACTGCAATTTTACATACTGATTTTCCTCGTATAAAAATATAAAAGCTATCCAGTATATAAACTGGATAGCTTTTTAAAATGAAATATTATGCTACTTTAGAAGCTTTTCTCTCATGTCCTATTTGAACAATCAATAAGAATATTGTTGATAAAATACCACCTGCTAACAGTAACATGAAGCAACCATCCCAGCCAGAACGATCAACAATAATACCAATTGCGGCGTTTGCTATGAAACTTCCTCCAACATAACCGAACAGACCACACATACCAACTGTCGTACCTACTGCAAATTTCGGTACTAATTCCATTGCACTTAAACCGATTAAGAATTGTGGTACATAAATTAAACAACCGATAATAGAAACTGCAATACTCACAACTATAATATTAGTTGCTTGCCAATACACGATTGTTCCAACAACAACCCCAGCCATACTTATAACACATAACGGCATACGTTTCCCTTTGAATAATTTATCACTTAAAAAACCGACAATTAAAGAACTTGGAATCGCTGCTGTTTCAAATATTGAATACGCAAAATGCGCCTCTGTTTTTGTAAAACCTTTAACTGTTGTTAAATAAATTGGTACCCAGTTAATAACACCGAAACGAATTAAGTAAACAAATGCATTCGCAATACATAAGAACCATACAAATTTATTTTTCACTACATACTTCATTAAGATTTCTTTTGGTGACATCTTGTTAGCGTTATCTACTTTTTCAAGCTCTTCATAGTCATTACGATATTCATCAATTGGAGGAAGACCTTCTGATTCCGGTGTATCCTTCGCATTAATCCAAACAAGAACTGCAATTACCATTGCGATAATCGCTGGGAAAATAAATACGCCACCTTGCCAATGACTTTCCCCAAAAATACCTACACCAATTCCAATGAATGGCGGAACAAGTAGTGCTCCAACGTTATGTGAAATATTCCAAAGACCTGTTTTCGTACCGCGTTCTTTCTTTGAAAACCATTTCGTCATAACGATACTACAAGGTGGTGCACCCATACCTTGCACAATACCGTTTAGAACAAGTAATGTTAAAATCATCCCAAAGGAAGATGCATAGCCGAAACAAATATTAACAAGTCCAGATAAAAATAAACCTACTGCAATAAATCGTTGAGCAAATGCCTTATCAGATAAATTACCCATAAAGAATTTACTAAGTCCGTAAACAACAGCCATTACTGCACCCAATAACCCAATTTGTGTAGTGCTAAATCCGAACTCATCAACTAAATATGTAGTAGATAAATTAAAATTACTACGAACTAAATAATAAGCAGCATATCCAACTGAAATTCCGATTAACACACGAATACGTAGTAATCGATATACACGGTCGATCATATCCGCAGGCAATCTTTCAATTGCAGGTGCTGGCTTGAGCCATTTAAACATATTCTTTCGTCTCCTTTTCTCACTTCTGAGAGAGACGTTGTCTATTCCATATCTCGATTATTCCACTATTTGATATATGTTGGTTCGTTCTTCTAACCGGCTGTCCTTCTATTTCTTTCTCGTTCTTCGCAAACATCGTTGGCACGCCAAACGAAACCTTTTCTAAAATGTGACCCGCTTCTTCTGATAAACAATAATCAATAAATAAATCCGCAATAATACCATTCGGTGCACGTTTTAGTTTCGAAATCGCATTAACAGATAGACCTGTTTGCTCAGGTACGATACTTACAACTGGAAAGCCTTGTTTTTGAAGCATTCTCTGATCTCCCATGAAATTGATGCCTATCATATACTCACCACTCGCAACAAGCTCTACTGGCATGTAACCATTCACTGTTACTTCACCAACTTGCCCTGCAAAGTTCTTAACATATTCTTTCGCTTCCTCTTCACCTACAGTATCAATAAGTGATTGAAAAAACGTATAGGCTGTTCCTGAAACATTTGGATCTGGCATAACAATCTTTCCCTTATATACTGGATTTAATAAATCTTGCCACCTTGATGGATAAGGAAGTCCGAGCGGGGCTAATTCTTCGTTCCACCGCTCTTTATTGATCGCAATTGCCAGCTTCTCTACTTCATAACCGTACCAATAACCATCTTTATCTTTCACAGTTTTTGAAATACGGTTCGCATGCTGACTCGTAACAGGAATAGATAGATTTTTTTGCTTCATCATTTGATGCGCGTCTACCGTACCGCCGATAATAATATCCGCTTTCGGATTTCCAGCTTCCTCTTCTACCCTCCGAAGAAGCTCTTCTGTCGAAAGACGAATAAATTCATACGTACAGCCGCGTTGTTTACAAAATGATGAAAGCAACGCTTCCCCAACTTCCTCGCGAGCCGCTACATACGCAACAAGATGACGATCATCCAAAATAGGGAGACCACTTTTATTATATTTAATAGAGGTTGTATCTCGAGAGCAACTAGACATCGCTCCTCCAATTACTAGCAAAAAGAAGAAAAAGGCTATCTTTCTCATGACACATTCTCCTTTACAAATACATTTGCGAGGGAGCTTTTCATATACATGACATTCCCATTATTATCACCGAGATATTGCACAACAAAATACGATGGATACACAGAAATAGTAAGAATGTCTTCACGCTCATTCTTTATACGCTTACCAGTTTTATAAGCGGTAACATAAGCGATCGGTTCATTCTGTGATTGTAATAACTTCTGAATTTCTCCGTAATCTGTAATTTGCTTTGCATACCGAATCGAATCAAGTATGTGCGTAACATTCACCGCACGTTCTACATCACCTTGACGTACTATGACATCCTGTGCTGACGCAAAAAAATCATGAATACGTTCTGGTGTGTAATACAGGCTTAACAAATACGTTTGCAATGCTGAAATCATAGGATCCGTACCATTCTTTCCGTACATATCAGCCCCGTACTGGAACAAGTCACCTACTGCAAAAGTACGTTTCTGTCCATTCAAGTACGTTACTTCTCCAGTAAATACTTGTTCTTGATTCTTAGCTTCACTCGGATTGATTTGAATTCGGTCAAAGAATGAAACAATCGTATGCAAACGAACTTCATCCGTTATAACAATTTCTCCCCACTTTTCATGCCTAACCTTCATTTCAGTAGGCAGGGATTCATTCACTCTTTGTAAAACAGCTTGTTTGTCATTCACAATTGTGATCCGATTATATATTTGCTTCTCCATCACATAAAACAAAATAAGAGAAACAATGATACAAAAGACAAACATAAGAATTTGAAATGATAGCCTTTTCATTTCTGCCTACCTCCAAGATAAAAAAACGTTGTTTCGAAAATACCGCATAATTGTTTCATAAATGTATCATTTAACCGCTTTCAAGTTTTTTATGTCTTCCATCCGTCTCGGAAGTAAGAATGTAATAAATATGGTAGTACCAATCTCTTCACTACTCTCAATCCGCATGCTTCCGCCCTGCTTATTCATAATCTCCTGACAAATATACAAACCGTAACCATTCCCGTAACTAGAAGAAAGTACCTTCCCTTCTGGCGATTCATTCCACTCTGCCAGCACCCCTTCATCGATACCAATGCCATCATCATGAACAAACACCTTCGCCTCACGTTCATTTACAATGACATTCATACGAATTTGCGCAGCGTCGCTATATTTTATCGCATTATCAAGCACATTTAAGAAAATCTGTTTCGTCTTATCGAAATCGGCAACAACATATACATCTGTTAACTCATTAATAACTTCAATCTCAAATTTCTGCAAGCGAGGTTTCACGATTGAAACTGCTTCTTCGGCTAATTCCTTTATATTCACAACTGTAGGTGATATTTCAAACGTACTCGTCCCGTACTTTGAAGACTTAAGTAATTCCTCTACAAGTGATAATAAACGCTCACTCTCTACAGCGACATAACGCAAGCTCTCCTGTACATCTTCCTTCGCCTTTAACTTCGGAATTAAATCCACATAGCCAATAATCGCCGTTAGCGGTGTTTTTAGCTCATGCGTAATACGGTCTAAGAAATCTTTCTGCTTCTCTTTCTCTTCCTTCAATTGCTTAATATGTAGTTCAATCCCATCAGCCATCGCATTAAAAGACGCTGAAAGCTGCGCAATTTCCACATATTCATTTAGCTCAATCTTACTTTTATAATCACCATTCGCAAGCCGGTGCGCCATTTGTCTTAACTGATCAATCGGCTTATGAAGAGACTTTGCCAAACGAATTGCAAAGAAAATACCTGCAGCTACGAGGCAAAGAGACGTCATTAAAAACGTCCAACCGACATTTGTTAAAACTTCCTTTTCACCCGTTAACTCATTTATAAAACGAACACTCCCAATGACATCGTTTCCATAATAAACTGGGCTTGAAAACAAAAGAATTGGAGCTGGGTCTCCCTCTTCAAACACATAAGATTTCTTCCCCTTCAAGGAACTCTCAATATCAATATTCCGGTGAAGAAGTGCTCCCTTTTGCGTATCCGCAACAACATCTCCATTCTTCCCAATCATCTGTACACGGACATCCATGCGCTTCGCTAAATAAGAAGCGATTAAAAGTGAATTCGGACCGAGCGTCTCTACCTCTGCTTCCTTCTCTAAATAATTCATCGTATAAATTTGTGCTTCTACACTTAACTTTTCTAAAGAATTTGCCGCGTTATGATACATATTCTTTTCTAACGTAATATAAACAACTGCGTACAAAAGAACAAATATCGGGATTAACAGTCCAACGATTCCAAACACCATATTTCTTTTTAAAGACATACCATCACCACTTAACAATCTAGTTTATAGCCAACGCCATAAATTGTCTTAATATATTCCCCGCTATTCCCGAGCTTCTTCCGCAATCTTTGTACCATAATATCAACCGCTCTCGTATTTCCGATATACTCAAATCCCCATACTTTCTCAAGTAGCTCATCTCTCATAAATACACGCTGCGGATTGGAAACAAACAACTGACATAAATTAAACTCTCTGTACGTTAACTGAACCTCTTGTCCACTCACATGCACTTTTCTTTCCTTAGGACAGATCGTTATCTCTCCCGCCTCGATTACTTCATGGCTTACCGTTACCTCTTTCTTCTTCACGCGCCGCGTCATATTCTTGACCCGAAGAATAAGCTCCGCATAATTAAATGGCTTCGTCACATAATCATCTGCCCCAAGCTGCAAGCCAAGCAATTTATCATTCATCTGACTCTTCGCAGTTAACATGAGCACTGGAATATCCCGATCCTTCTCCCGGAACAAACGAAGTAATTCATATCCATCTGTATCTGGAAGCATAACATCCAAAATTAAAACATCCGGCCCTTCATTCCATCTCTCTAAAGCTTCTCTCCCATCAGCCGCCGTAAGCACTTCATATCCTTCCATCTCAAGCTGCATCCGAATCAAATTACGAATACTCGACTCATCATCCACTACAAGTATTTTCATTGTTCTCCTCCTTCCACCCTGTATTATAGTACAGTTTAGTATAGCAAAAATCTTATAAAAAAAGAGAGGGTATTGTCGAACATATGTTGAACGACAATACCCTCTCCTTCACTTATTAGTCTTACTTATCATAACCATTAGGTTTCTTCTGATGCCAATTCCAAGCATGCTCAATGATTGTCTTCACATTTACATACTGAGGATCCCAACCTAACTTCTCTTTTGCTTTCTGAGAAGAAGCAACTAAACGTGCTGGATCTCCCGCACGACGCGGCGCTACTTCAGCAGGAATTTCATGATTTGTAACTTCACGAACTGCATCAACGATTTCTTTTACACTGAAACCATTACCATTTCCTAAGTTATAGAAATCACTCTCTCCGCCGTTCTGCAAGTCTTTAAGACCTAAGAAGTGAGCCGCTACTAAATCTTCAACATGAATATAATCACGGATACAAGTACCGTCTGGTGTATGATAGTCATCACCAAACATCATAATCTTCTCACGTTGACCTAACGCCACTTGCAATACAAGAGGAATTAAATGCGTCTCTGGACGGTGATCTTCCCCAATAATACCATTTGGAGTTGCACCAGCCACGTTAAAGTATCTGAAAATCTTATAACGTAAATTAGAAGCTTGGCTATACCAATGAAGCATCTTCTCGATTGCTAACTTCGTCTCCCCATACGTATTCGTTGGATTTGTCATCGTTTCCTCAGTAATAAGGTCTACATCTACCTCACCATACGTCGCCGCAGTAGAAGAGAAAATAAACTTATCTACCTTAAACTCATCCATTACCTCTAATAAGCAAAGTGCACCATACACGTTATTATTATAATATTGCAGAGGCTTCTCCATACTAACTCCAACTAAAGAATCAGCTGCGAAATGCATAACCGCCTCAATATTTTCTTGTGTAAACACATCTCTTAAAAATGCTTTATCACGAAGGTCGCCATTATAAAACTTCGCACCTTCCGTAATTGCATCCTCATGACCCGTTTGTAAGTTATCTACTACTACTACAGATAAACCTTCGTCTACTAACCTTTTCACAGCGTGAGAACCGATGTAGCCGGCTCCACCGCAGATTAGGATTGAATTCATTGTCTTCCTCCTACTATATATTAGGATTTCTTATTCACTCTCTTATTATAAAAGGTATACGATCGCTCGTATACCTTTTGTCTACCTTTATTACTTAGCAACGAAATAATCCGTTACATATTGTGCCCAAACTTCGTGACCTTTAGCACTTGGGAAACCGAACTCTTCTGTTAAGTACGGCAAGATAGCCTTTGTTGACGCATCAGGCCATGCTCCCCAATGATCCACATATGTATAACCATTTTGCGTCGCAAATTGCTTTAACGCCTCAATTGCCTTCGGATAATTCTTCGCACCATACACTGGATTTGATGGTTGAATCATAATCGTAGCACCCTTTGCACTAGTAGAAAGTGCTTGTACAAATTTTTGCGTACTTGCTACAGAGTTTCCATTACCAGTTTTACCATTGTCAGTAATAAATGGTGGTTCGAATAAAATCACATCTGGCTTTTCTTTCGCAATCTCTTTATCACGCTTATTTGCGATTAACTCGTCTGTGCTTTCGCCCTTATATTCCTTTACCGTCACATTCCATAAACCTTTACCGTAAGCACTTTCTAAATTAGCCGTTAACTGAGCTGCCCAAGCACCTTTTTCAGATGAAGAAGCTTCATCACCAACAATAACAAGATTTACTGCCTTTTTCTCCTCAGCAGCTTTCTTTAACTTCTCTTTCACTTCATCTGGTAAATTCTTCGCATATGCTTCATTAAAAGATGACTTCGCATCTTGTTTCTTCTCTGATTTCTTCGTTCCACTATCTTTCACTTCAGACTTCGTTTTCTTTACTTCACTCGTCTGTCCCGTCGCATTCGCAATCTTCTTATTCCAATATAATTTACCGCTCACAACCGAAGCGACAAACAATACAAAAATAACTAGGACAAGTACTGCTTTCTTATTCATCGATTCACCTCATCTATTATTCTCACAACATATAATACTAATATAAATTCACGCAAAAATAAACCCAACTCCTACCAAAGGAGTTGGGTTATTACATATTACTTAGTCACTTCAAGATGCGTTCTTAACTTATTCGTAATATCTTGTTTCGCTGCATCTGGAACGTAATAGTACCAAATACCATCAGCGGCTTTGTGTCCGTCGCCTGGGATTTGGATTTCTTCACTATTTTTCAAGCAATCTTTATAGTTCTTTTGCATATCAAACATTTGATCTTGCGTTAAGTTTGTCTTCACATTCTTTTGAATCGCTGTTAACACATCACCATAGCTTGATAAAGAAGAGAAACTTGCGCCTTTCTTAATAACAGCTTGCATTACTTGACGTTGGCGCATTTGACGTCCGAAGTCTCCGCGAGGATCTTCTTTACGCATACGTGTATATGCTAAAGCTTGGTCACCAGTTAAGTGGATATTCCCTTTTTGGAAGTGCTTTCCTTCTAAAGAAAACTCTAAATCATTATTTACATCTACACCGCCTACTGCATCTACAATATCTTTAAACCCTTCCATATTCACTTCAATATAGTAGTTAATAGGTACATTTAAGAACTTTTCTACAGTTGCGACAGACATATCTACGCCACCAAATGCATACGCATGGTTGATTTTATCACTTTTACCTTTTCCAACAATTTCAGTATACGTATCACGAGGAATACTTACAGTTTTCATTGAATTATTTTTAGGATTTAAAGTAATAACCATTAAAGAATCTGAGCGTCCTTTATCTTCACCACGTTCATCAGCTCCTAGTAATAGGATAGATACAGGTTCAGATTTATTGATTTTTTCTTCTTGTTTATTACCTTCGTCACGCTTTAATGGTTTATGTACTTCATCCAATGTTTTTGAGACTTTAGAATATACATTATAGGCATATACTCCTCCACCTATAATCATTACCCCTATAATCCCTAGTATCCATAATAGGATTTTCTTTTTCATAGTTTTAACCTTCTTTCTTCAGGCACTACTATCAAATTATTATGATGTCAAAATACATTATACATGTAATTTAATTTTGAAGCCAAACTATATTGATAGATGTATGAAATTTTTAGCACCCTTTAACGAACCTTTGAGTTAATAACCTTTTGATATCCGTCCTTATTTTCAGATTGCCATCTCCAAGAATCTGCACACATTTCTTCTAATCCACGTTTTGCTTCCCATCCTAGTTCACGTTTTGCTTTTGATGCATCCGCAAAACATATTGCCACATCACCAGGACGACGCTCTGTAATTTTATAAGGAACTTTTTTTCCTGAAACCCTCTCAAATGCTTCAACCATCTCAAGTACACTATACCCTGTACCTGTGCCCAGATTATAAGCATCTACTCCTGTTGTATTCAGTACTTTCTCTAGCGCTTTTACGTGACCTTTTGCTAAGTCTACAACATGTATGTAATCACGGATGCCTGTTCCATCTTTCGTTGGATAGTCATTTCCAAATACACTTAATTCTTTTAGCTTACCTACTGCCACTTGTGTTACATATGGCATTAAGTTATTTGGAATTCCATTTGGATCTTCTCCAATACGCCCACTTTCATGTGCACCAAATGGGTTGAAATAGCGAAGTAACGCAATACTCCATTCTCTATCCGCAAATGCTACATCACGCATAATTTGCTCAATCATTAATTTCGTTTGACCATATGGATTTGTTGCACTTAATGGAAACTCTTCCGTAATTGGCGATGTTTCTGGGATACCATATACAGTTGCAGATGAACTAAAAATCATCTTCTTTACATTATGTTTCTGCATTACTTCACATAGCACTAACGTGCTCGTAATGTTGTTATGATAATATGTTAATGGAATTGCTACTGATTCCCCTACAGCTTTAAATCCTGCAAAGTGAATAACTGCTTCGATTGCATTTTCTTCAAAAATTGCGTCAAGTGCTTCTTGATTTAAAACATCTTCTTTATA
>SNQX01000096.1_pt1 | contig 36815 bp, 33 predicted proteins | sample 2580501 | NCBI WGS metagenome assembly SNQX01 (sample SAMN10953784, study PRJNA522744) | food fermentation metagenome | isolation source: 48-hour incubation of native-enriched microbial consortia from nixtamalized... | place: Mexico | collected 2017-09-24 | reverse complement strand
GGACGGGCGTCACCGGGCGCAGCCGCCCTCCGGTGGCGGCGAACCAGCACCCGATGATGATCAGCGGGAATCCGAGGAGGAGCCCAGGGGTGAGGGGTTCGGCGAGCACGATGGCCCCGAGCACGATCGCCACGACCGGGTTCACGTAGGTGAACAGCGGCGCCCTGACCGGCCCGACCTCGCGGATCAGCGCGAAGAAGGCCAGGAAGGCCAGCGCCGTGCAGATGACGGCGAGGGCGAGCAGGGCGCCGATCGACGGGAGCGTGGGCACCTGGTGCTGGGTGAGCAGACCGATCGGGAGGTAGAAGATGCCGATCATGAGCAGCGACAGGGTGATCGTGCCGAGCGAGGGGACGTCGTTCAGCTTGCGGGCCACGATGAACGGCGCGATCGCGTACAGCACCGCGACGAGCAGCACCTCCCCCGCCGCGAGCAGGCTCACCTCTCCCCCGAAGAGCCCCGGCCCCGCCACGACGACGGCGACGCCGATGAAGCCGACCAGCAGGCCGATGCCGCGGGCGGGACGCAGCACGCCGAAGTCGCCACCACCCAGCGCGATGAGGGCGGCGAACAGCGGCACGGTGGCGACGAGGAGTCCGGTCATGCCGGAGGGCAGCGTCATCTCGGCATGCCCGAGGAGGAGGAACGGTCCGGCCATCTCCACGGCCCCGAACGCCAGCACCCACGGCCAGTGTCGCAGCGCCGCGCGGAGGGCGCCGCTGCGCAGGGCGAACGGCAGCAGGAGGAGAGCCGCGATCAGCGTCCGTCCCGCCACGATCGCGGGCGGGGAGATCGAATCCACCGCCACGCTGATGAAGAGGTAGGGCACGCCCCAGAGCAGGGCCATGACTCCGAAGAGCAGCCAGCCCCGGCGGGAGAAGCCGGACTGCGGGGTCACAGCACGCGCCGGCCCTCGAAGGCCCGGCCGAGCGTCACCTCGTCCGCGTACTCGAGGTCGCCGCCGACCGGGAGGCCCGAGGCGAGCCGCGAAACCGTGATCTGCATCGTCGTCAGGAGCCGGCTCAGGTAGCTCGCCGTCGCCTCTCCCTCCAGGTTGGGGTTTGTGGCGATGATGACCTCCTGCACGGTGCCGTCGGCGAGCCGCGTCATGAGCTGGGCGATCCGGAGGTCGTCCGGGCCGATGCCCGCGATAGGACTGATCGCGCCGCCGAGCACGTGGTACAGGCCGCGGAACTCCCGCGTGCGCTCGATCGCGGCGACGTCCTTCGCATCCTCGACCACGCAGATCAGCGCCTGGTTGCGGCGTGGGTCGCGACAGATCGCGCAGCGTTCCTGCTCCGCGACGTTGCCGCAGATCTCGCAGAAGCGGACCCGGATGCGGATCTCGGTCAGCAGCTCGGCGAGACGGGCGACGTCGAACGTCGGCGTCTGCAGGATGTGGAAAGCGATGCGCTGCGCCGACTTCGGGCCGATGCCGGGAAGGCGGCCGAACTCGTCGATCAGCTCTTGGACGATGCCGTCGTACATCAGGAGAACCTCGTGGGGGGCTCGTAGGGCTCTTCGCGAAGGAACGTCGCGCCGAGCACCTGGCGGATCACGGCCTCTCCGTAGCGCTGCACGCCGCCGGCGGCGGGGGTGCGCTCGACGACGACCGGTGCAGCGGCCGCGGGGGCCGTGCGGGCGGCCGCCTGCGAGGCCGCCGCCGGAGTCGCGCGTGGGGAGGGAGGGCGGTCGTACGGAGCCGGGGGCTCGTAGGCCGGATCGTACGGCGGCTCCTCGTCGAACGCGGGAGCGTCGTCGTCGCCGGGCAGCGGCGGCTCATCGCGATCGATCCTGCCGTCGGCCGGCGGGGTCGGCGCGGCGGAGGCGGCCTCGACCTCCTCCGGCTCCTCGTCGACGGCGAGGGGCGCTGCCGGCGCGGCGGCCGCTGTCGTCGGGATGGGTGCGACCGCCCATTCCGTCACGGGGGCCGCGGCGGCGCGGGTCTGCGGGCGGGAGGGACGCGCTGACGCAGGCTCCGATGCGGGAGCGGTGTCGGCCGGGGCGGCGGATCCCGAGGAGGCGGGCTGCCGCGGCGCACCGCCGGGCGGCATCGGGGCCGGCAGGTACTTGACCCGCACCCCGACCTCCTGCTCGATGGCCGTGCGGAGGTGGTCGGACGGTCCGGAGCCGGGCGTGGTCCCCTTGAACTTCGCGACGTCGTGCTGACTCGTGAATCCGAGGGTCAGCACCTCGGACTCGCCGTCGTAGGCCAGCGGCTGCACGGCGGTGGCGAGCAGCCAGGACGTGCGGCTGATGCCTTCGAGGCGCTTCAGCACGGCAGGCCAGGCGTCACGGACGCGGTCGAACGTGACGGGAGCGGACGGTGCGGACGACTCCGGGGCCGGAGCGGGTGCGGGTTCCGGGGAGGGCTCGGGCTCGGCGGCCGGCGCAGGACCGGAGGGGGACGGCGCAGGAGCCGAGGGGGCCGGCGCAGAAGCGGAGGGGGCCGGCGCGGACGAGGCCGATGCCGTGGGCGTCGCCGTCTCGGGCTCGGGCGCGGGCGCGACGGTCGCCAAGGGCGGTGCCGAAGTCGGCGGGATCACCGGCGGATGCGTCGTCGCCGGCGGGTGCAGCGCACCCGATGCCGAGGCGCCGGAGGGGGCCGAGCCACCGGGAGCGGCAGCGAGCACACGGGCGACCATGAGCTCGAGGTGGAGCCGCGGTGACGTGGCGCCGGACATGTCGTCGAGCGCCGCGCTGACCACGTCGGCCGTGCGGGAGAGCCGCGCGGCGCCGAAGGACTCGGCCTGGCGGCGCATCCGGTCGAGCTCGTCCTCGGCGATGCCGCGCAACACGGCGGAAGCGCCGGAGCCGACGGCGGCGATGACGATGAGGTCGCGCAGGCGCTCCAGGAGGTCGTCGACGAAGCGCCGCGGGTCCTGCCCGGTCTGCACCACGCGGTCGATGGCCGGGAAGGCGGTCGCGGCGTCGCCCGCCGCCAGCGCGTCGACGATCTCGTCGAGGAGCGCCCCGTGGGTGTACCCGAGCAGCGCCACCGCCCGCGCATAGCCGACTGTGACGGTCTCGGAGCCGGCCGGGGCATCCGATCCCGCGATCAGCTGATCCAGCAGCGACAGCGTGTCGCGGGGAGAACCGCCTCCGGCGCGGACGACGAGCGGCAGCACACCCTGCTCGACGATCACACCCTCCTCCGCGCAGAGCTTCTCGACGTAGTCGAGCATCGCGGCGGGCGGGACCAGCCGGAACGGGTAGTGATGGGTGCGCGAGCGGATCGTGCCGAGCACCTTCTCGGGCTCCGTCGTCGCGAAGATGAACTTGACGTGCGGCGGGGGCTCCTCGACCAGCTTCAGCAGCGCGTTGAAGCCCTGCGGGGTGACCATGTGCGCCTCGTCGAGGATGAAGATCTTGAAGCGGTCCCGGCTCGGGGCGAAGGTGGCCCGTTCCCGCAGGTCGCGCGCGTCGTCGACGCCGTTGTGGCTCGCGGCGTCGATCTCGACCACGTCGAGCGATCCGCCGCCGGCTCGGGAGAGCTCGACGCAGCTCGGGCACGTCCCGCAGGGGGTGTCGGTCGGCCCCTCGGCGCAGTTCAGGCACCGGGCGAGGATGCGCGCCGAGGTGGTCTTGCCGCAACCGCGCGGGCCGGAGAACAGGTAGGCGTGGCCGACGCGGTCGCCACGCAGCGCGGTCATGAGCGGATCGGTCACCTGCGACTGCCCGATCATCTCGCCGAACGTCTCGGGTCGGTAGCGGCGGTAGAGGGCTGTGGTCACCCCTCCAGCCTACGGCGTGCCACCGACGTTGCTCCCCTCCCGGTCGACCCGGCCCCTTTCACGCGAGCCACCCCTCTGTGTGCGTCCGCAACGGGGTGGGACACACGCAGAGGGGTGGGTCGGCGATCAGTCGATCGTCTCGATGACGGGGATCGCGCTCGTGATCACGGGAACCGAGGCGGAGAGCCGCGTGCCGTCGTCGCGGCGGGCGTCGGCGAACTCCTGCAGCGTCGGGCGTCCGGGGATCACGGGTCCCTGGTTCGAGAGGGGGACGATGACCTCGTCCTCCAGGGTCGCGATGTAGGCGTTGTCGCGCACGCTGAACGGCACCGGAGGGCCGCTGCGCACCTGCACCCGCAGCTCGTGCCGCGTGACGGTCACCTGCATCGCCGTGCCCTGCCACTGCAGCGGGAACGACAACGACGGCCAGGATTCGGGGAGTCGCGGGTCGAAGCTGAGGTCGCCGCCGTAGTCGCGCATGCCGCCGAAGCCGCACACGAGGGCCGTCCACACGCCACCGGCCGAGGCGACGTGCACGCCGTCGGCCGCGTTGTGGTGCAGGTCGTGCAGATCGACGAACAGCGACTGCTCGAAGTACTTCTGCGCGAGGTCCTGATAGCCGACCTCGGCTGCCAGGATCGACTGCACGACCGCCGACAGGGTCGAATCGCCCGTCGTCAGCGGGTCGTAGTAGTCGAAGTCGGCCTTCTTCTCCTCGGGCGAGAAGTGGTTGCCCTGCAGGAACAGCGCCAGCACGACGTCGGCCTGCTTGAGCACCTGGAAGCGGTAGATCACGAGCGGGTGGAAGTGCAGCAGCAGCGGGCGCTGGTCGGCCGGGGTGTTCGCGAGGTCCCAGACCTCCCGCTCCAGGAACAGCGAGTCCTGCGGGTGGATGCCGAGGCTCTCGCTGTACGGGATGTACATCGCCTCCGCCGCCCTCTCCCAGGACTCCGCCTCACCCGAGCCGAGGCCCGTCCGCTCGACGAGGGCCGCGTAGTCCTCCGGGTAGCTGTCGCGGATCTCCCGCACGACCTTGGCCGCGTAACGGAGGTTGTACCGCGCCATGACGTTCGTGTACAGGTTGTCGTTCACGACGGTCGTGTACTCATCCGGGCCGGTGACGCCGTGGATGTGGAACGTCTGGAGGCCGTCGCCGGCACCGGACTGCTCCACGAGCCGCGATCCCCGCCAGAAGCCGAGGGTGGCCCAGAGCCGCGCGGTCTCGATCGCGACGTCGGCGCCCTCGCGCCGCAGGAAGGCCTCGTCCCCGGTCGCCCGCACGTACTTGCCGAGCGCGAAGCTGATGTCGGCGTTGATGTGGTACTGCGCGGTGCCGGCGGCGTAGTACGCCGAGGCCTCTTCGCCGTTGATCGTGCGCCACGGGAAGAGCGCGCCCGCCTCGTTGAGCTGAGCGGCCCGGCGGCGCGCCGCGGGGAGCATCTTCACCCTTGCTCGCAGCGCGTTGTAGGCCCAGCGCGGCGTCGTGTAGGTGAGGAACGGGAGCACGTAGATCTCGGTGTCCCAGAAGTAGTGGCCGCTGTAGCCGGAGCCGGTCAGCCCCTTCGCGGGGACACCGGCGCCGTCCGCCCTGGCCGAGGCCTGAGCGAGCTGGAACAGGCACCAGCGGGTGGCCTGCTGCAGGTCGTCGCGCCCGCCGATCTGCACGTCGCTGCGCTCCCAGAACGCGTCGAGCCACTCGCGCTGGCGGCGGAAGACCGTCTCCACGCCCTCGTCCGCTGCCCGGTCGAGCGAGCGACGGCAGCGGTCCACGAGCTCCCGCGGGGGCACCCCGCGGGACGAGTGGTAGCTGACGAGCTTGGTGATCGTGATGGGGACGCCGGCCTTCGCCTGCACGCGGAAGACGTTTTTGGCGATGTCCGGCTCGATGAGCGTCCGGACGTTGTAGTCGTTCTCCGTCTCGATGATGTGGTCGGCCACGACGGCGACGGTCATCCCGGACGCGGCGACCCGGTACGACAGCGCGGAGCGCAGCCCGTCCTGCCAGTGCTCGGCCGGCTCCAGCACACGGTCCGCGATGCGTTCGGCCTTGCGCGGGTCGAAGGCGGCGCCCTTGGTCGTCATCGGGGAGCCGGCGTAGACGCCCGCCCCGTCCTGACGGTTGAGCAGCTGGCAGCTGATCGTGACCGGGGCGTTGGCGTTCTCGACGACGACCTCGAGCCGCAGCACCGCGAGGTGCCGCTCCTCGAAGCTCACGAGACGCTGATCTCGCATACGCACCCGCTTGCCGGAGGGGGTCTCCCAGACCACGCGCCGCTCCAGCACACCCGTGCGCATGTCGAGGGTGCGGGCGTACTCGCGCACGTCGGCGTCGTCGAGGGAGATCGGCTCGTCGTCGACGTAGAGCCGCATCACCTTGGCGTCGGGGGCGTTGACGATCGTCTGGCCGACCTCGGCGAAGCCGTAGGCCTGTTCGGCGTGCCGGATCGGCCACGTCTCGTGCAGGCCGTTGATGAAGGTGCCGTGCTCCTGCGCGCCGCGCCCCTCGATGTGGTTGCCCCGGAGCCCGAGGTAGCCGTTGCCGACCGAGAACAGCGTCTCGCCGACGCCCTCCTCCGAGTAGCGCGTCTCGATGAGACGCCACGGGTCGACGGGGAAGCGGTCGCGGTCGATCATGCGGTCTCCGGGGTGTCGGTGCGGGCGGCGGGAAGCAGGATACCGAGGTCGTCGACGACGTGGGTCGCGCCGGCGGCGCGGAGTGCATCCGCGCCGGCGCCCCGGTCGACGCCGATGACGACGGCGTAGCCGGCGGCGGCGGCGGAAGCGGCACCGGAGGTGGCGTCCTCGACGGCGATGCTGCGGGCCGGGTCGACGCCGAGGGCCGAGGCACCGGCGGCGAACATGTCGGCCGCGGGCTTGGACGCGAGGTGCTCGCGCTCGGCGACGACGCCGTCGATCACGACGCGGAAGAAGGACCGGATACCGGCGGCCGCCAGCACCTCCTCGGCGTTCTTGGAGCTGGAGACGACGCCGAGCGGGATCCCCGCGGCGTGCAGCGCCTCGACCACGGCGAGGGAGCCGGGGAACGGAGCGATGCCCTGGCTGCGGAGGGACGTCGCGAACGCGGCGTTCTTGCGGTTGCCGATCCCGCAGATGGTCTCGGCGGACGGGTCATCGTCCACGGATCCCCAGGGGACCTCGACGTTGCGGCTGCGCAGCAGGCTCGCGACGCCGTCGTAGCGCTTCTTGCCGTCGACGTAGGCGAAGTAGTCCTCGTCGGTGTACGGCGGCGTGATGTCCCAGCGGGCGAAGACGTCGTCGAAGACCGCCTTCCAGGCGCGCATGTGCACCTCGGCGGTCGGCGTGAGGACGCCGTCGAGGTCGAACAGCACACCGTCGGCGTGGAACAGGTCGGGCAGCGCGTCTGGCACAGAGCCTCCAGGAGAAGGACGAGGGTCGGGAAAGGCACCTCTCCGTGCCACTGTGCAAGCGTAATGGCGCTGGCGCGCGCGGGGTAACCCCGGACCCGGATCAGAGCAGCTCGGCGGTCTGCCTGGCGATCTGCAGCTCCTCGTCGGTAGGAACGACGAGGACGGTCACGGGCGAGGCATCGGTCGAGATGACGCGGATCCCGCGCTCCTTCGCCTCGTTGCGGGCGGGGTCGATCTCGATCCCCGCGAAGCCGAGCGTCGCCATCGCCGCCGCGCGCACCGGCGCGGCGTTCTCGCCGACACCGGCGGTGAACGACACCACGTCGACCCCGCCGAGCTGCGCGATGTAGGCGCCCGCGTAGGCCCGCAGCCGATGGACGTAGACGTCGAAGGCGAGCGTGGCCGCCTCGTCTCCGGCCGCCACCCCCGCGAGGATATCGCGCATGTCACTGCGTCCGGCCAGACCTGCCAGCCCGCTGCGGGTGTTCAGCAGCGCGTCGAGGTCGTCGATGGTGTAGCCGGCGCGGCGGGACAGGTGCACGAGAGCGGCCGGGTCAAGGTCGCCCGACCGCGTGCCCATGACGAGGCCCTCGAGCGGAGTCAGGCCCATCGAGGTCTCGACCGAGCGGCCCCCGTCGATCGCGGTGATCGAGGCGCCGTTGCCGAGGTGGAACACGAGCTGCCGGAGGGTCCCGAGGTCGCGCCCGAGGAAGCGCGCGGCGGTCTCGCTGACGTACTGGTGGCTCGTGCCGTGGAAGCCGTACCGACGGACCCGGTGCTCGGCGGCGAGCGCTGCATCGATCGCGTAGGTGTAGGCCGCCGGCGGGAGCGTCTGATGGAACGCGGTATCGAAGACCGCGACGTGCGGGACGTCGGAGAACACGGCACGCGCCGCCCGGATCCCGGCGAGGTTCGCCGGGTTGTGCAGCGGCGCGAGCACGGCCAGCTCGCCGATCTGCCGCTCGACATCGGCGTCGATCAGGGTCGGCGCGTAGAAGCGCGCACCACCGTGCACGACCCGATGCCCCACCGCGACCGGCGCATGGGCGTCGAGCGAGGGACCGTGCGCGGCGAACTGCGCGCGCATGACCTCGAAGGCCGCGGCGTGGTCGGGGATGGACTGCTCGTCGCGGTAGGTGGCGTCGAGCATCGTCGCCGACGGTCCGTCACCCGGCTCCGGGCGCACGGTGTGGGCGACGGGGCTGACATCCTGTCCGATGCGCTCGATGAGCCCGCTGGCGAGCTCGTCCTCGTGCGCAGTGTCGATGAGGCTGTACTTCAGCGAGGACGAGCCGCTGTTGATGACGAGGATCGCGCTCACGCCTCCTCCCCCGATCGCTCGTCGCCCTGGGCCTGGATCGCCGTGATGGCCACCGTGTTCACGATGTCGTCGACGAGCGCACCGCGGGACAGGTCGTTGATGGGCTTGTTGAGTCCCTGCAGCACCGGACCGATGGCCACGGCGCCGGCGGAGCGCTGCACCGCCTTGTAGGTGTTGTTGCCGGTGTTGAGGTCGGGGAAGACGAACACGGTCGCCCGCCCCGCCACCGCCGAGTCGGGCAGCTTGGCCTTGGCGACCGCCGCGTCGGCGGCGGCGTCGTACTGGATGGGGCCCTCCACGAGGAGTTCGGGAGCGCGCTCGCGCACGAGCGCCGTCGCCGCCCTGACCTTGTCGACGTCGGCCCCCGACCCGGATTCGCCGGTCGAGTACGACAGCATCGCCACGCGGGGGTCGATGCCGAACTGCCGGGCGGTGGTGGCGGACGAGATCGCGATGTCGGCGAGCTGCTCGGCCGTGGGATCCGGGATGACCGCGCAGTCGCCGTACACGAGCACGCGGTCGGCGAGGGCCATGAGGAACACGCTGGAGACGACGTTCACTCCCGGCTTTGTCTTGATGATCTCGAAGGACGGACGGATCGTGTGCGCCGTGGTGTGCGCGGCACCGGAGACCATGCCGTCGGCGAGCCCGAGGTGCACCATCATCGTCCCGAAGTAGGAGACGTCGGTGACGGTGTCGGCGGCCTGCGCGAGCGTGATCCCCTTGTGGGCGCGCAGCCGGGCGTACTCGGCGGCGAAGCGCTCCACGAGGGCCGGGTCGGTGGGACTCAGCACCTGCGCGCCGGCGAGGTCGAGGCCGAGTTCCGCCGCACGAGCGCGGATCGCACCGTCGTCGCCGAGGATGGTGAGCTCCGCCACCTCGCGGGACAGCAGCGCCGCCGCCGCCCGGAGGATGCGGTCGTCGTCGCCCTCGGGGAGGACGATGTGGCGACGGTCGGAGCGCGCGCGTTCCATCAGGCCGTACTGGAACATGAGCGGCGTGACGACGTGCGACTCGGCGAGCCCGAGCTGCTCGGTGAGCTCGGCCACGTCGACATGCGCTTGGAAGAGTCCGAGCGCCCGGTCGTAGCGACCGCGCGAGTCGGCGGAGATGCGGCCGCGGGTGCCCATCACCCGTACCGCCGTGTCGTAGGTGCCGAGGTCGGTGGTGACGATCGGCACCGAGGAGGCGAAGCCGTCGAGCAGCTGGAGGATCGGGTCCGGCAGGGGGAACGGCCCGTTGAGGATGATGCCGGCGATCCGCGGGAACGTGCCGGAGGAGTCGGCGAGGAGGGCGGCGAGCAGCACCTCGGTGCGGTCAGCGGGAATCACGACGACGGCCTCGTCGGTGAGGCGAGGCAGGACGTTCACCATCGACATGCCGGCCACGACGATCGACAGCGCGACCGCGGTCAGGCGATCCTCGTCGCCCTTGAGGAGCGTCCCGTCGACCGCGGAGACGATGCCGCGGATGGACGGCGCGACGAGCGCGCGATCCTCGGGGAGCGCCCAGACCGGGGTACCGGTGGGGACGACGGCCCGCACCGCGTCGACGATGGCATCGAGCGCGTCGGGGTCGGCCCTGTTCACGGCCACCGCGAACAGCTCCGCGCGCTCCTCGGCGAGTTCCGGCAGCGCCAGGGCGGCGATCTGGCCGACGGCGGCGGGCACCCGGGCGGTCGTGGTGCCGAGCTGCTCGGCCTGCCGCTGCTGGTCCCGTCCGCTCAGCACGAGCAGGACGGGGGCGCCGAGGTTCGCCGCGATCCGGGCGTTGAAGCCGAGCTCGGCGGGGCTCGCGACGTCCGTGTAGTCGCTGCCGACGATCACGACGGCGTCGCACTGCGCCTCGACGGCCTTGAAGCGCGCGACGATGGTCGACAGCGCGCCCTCCGGATCGGCGCGCACATCGTCGTAGGTGACCCCGATGCAGTCCTCGTAGTCGAGCTGGACGCCGTCGTGGGCGAGCAGCAGCTCGAGGATCTCGTCCCGCTCGGCGACCGCCCGGGCGATCGGGCGGAAGACGCCGACGCGCGGCGACACGCGCATCAGCGCGTCGAGCACCCCGAGGGCGATCGTCGACTTCCCGGTGTGGCCTTCGGCCGAGGTGATGTAGATGCTCCGCGACACGGCTCCAGCTTAGGCGGGCACCCGGACACCGCACCCGGCCGCTGCCGTGACAAACGTGTGCGTCACTCGCACGGGCCGGACAGCACGTCGACGACGGCCGTCGCATCCTCCTGGTACCGCGTGTAGTAGTCCCGATCGGTGTTCACCTGCACCCGGTGGATCGCGTGCGACGGCGCCATCGACCGCCAATCGGGGATCCGCCCGAGGCGCTCGAAGAACAGACGGGCCGCGGTGGCGGGATCCATCCGCTGCTCCGCGCTGCCCCACCAGTCCTGCTGCTGGAAGAGGCCGATGCTCGTCGTGCGCGATCCATCCGGATTGGTCCAGCCGCGCGTCTCCCAGTCCCCGTAGGCGATGTTGCGCAGGCTGCTCTCCCCCATCGCGGTCATGACGCCGAGGATCTGGCCGTCCCGCGCGAACCCGAGCTCGTCGGCGGTGCGGATGATGGTCGCGGCGTTCTCGAGCTGTTCGCCGCTCCATCCGGCGACGCCCGCCTGGGGGAAGGTCGACGGGCGGTCGAGGCAGACCGGCGCCGGATCCCTCGCCAGCCCCAGGGGGATGAGCACGAACAGCACCGCCACAGCGGCCACCACCGCGGCCGACACGGCGACGCGCTGCAGGATCCGCTTCCGCCGGGCACGCCGGGCGGCCCGACGGCGAGCCTCGCGGCGCCGTCGGTTGGTGGCCTCGCGCGAAGCGGCGGGCCGCCGGGTCGATGTGGTCCGCGTCCCCGCCGTCCCCCTCGTGCGCGGGGCCGTCATCGTCCGACGGCGCGGCGCCGGTCGGGACGCCGTCCGGCGAGCGCGGCCGCACCGCCCCCGATCGCGCCGAAGAGATGGCCCTGCCAGGACACGCCGTCCGCGACGCCGAACACCCCGGCCAGCATGGTGCCGCCGTACAGGCCGATCACGACGACGGCGATCACCGCGTAGAGGATGCGGTGCGACACGCGGCCGGGAGCGAACACCCGCATCACCACGTAGCCGAAGTACCCGAACACGAGTCCGGAAGCGCCGACCGTCAGCGTGCCGGGGGCGTTCACGAGCCAGGTACCCAGCCCGCCGACGACCGCGACGATCACGGTGACCGCCCAGAACCGCCGCGTGCCCTCGACCGCGACCAGGCAGCCGAGCACGAGGAACGGCACGGAGTTCGCGATCAGATGCGCCCAGCTCGCGTGCAGCAGCGGGGCGAAGACGATGCCCAGCAGTCCCGCGGGGTCCCACGAACGGATGCCGAGGCCGCTGAAGGAGCCCGGCAGCACGGCGTCCGCGAACTGCACCGCCCACATGGCCGCGAGCAGCAGCACGGGCGACGCGAATCGCCGCAGCGGATGCTCGGGCCTGGCCGACGGAGGAACGGTCACCGCTCGATTCTCGCAGGAGCACCCTGGCGCCGGCTGGACGCAGGGAAAAGAAAAGACCCTCCGCGCACCCAGCAGAGCCCGGTTACCCTTGCTGCGTTTCCGCCCTGGGGGAATTGGCCTGGATGCCGCCACGCGGAGAGCCGTCGTCCACTCTACCCGACGCCGACGGGACCCGACGACCGCAGCCCGGCATGGTCCCGCAGGGTGTGCGGAGCGTACGATCGATGCACGCGCATCGTTGCGCCGGACGAGAGGGAATGCATGCCAGAGAACGCCCCCCTGAGCCCGGTCGCGATCGACGCCGACGGATTCGCCGCCCAGACCGCGGCCATCCTCGGCTCGATCAGCCAGGTGATCGACGGGAAGCCCGAGGCCGTGCGCAGCGCCCTCGTCTGCCTGCTCGCCGAAGGCCATCTGCTCATCGAGGACGTGCCCGGCGTCGGGAAGACGATGCTGGCCCGCGCCCTCGCCGCGACCGTCGACGCCACCGTCCGCCGCATCCAGTTCACCCCTGACCTCCTGCCCGGCGACGTCACGGGGGTCTCGGTCTACAACCCCGTCGATCGCGAGTTCGAGTTCAAGCGCGGCGCCGTCTTCGCCCACATCGTCATCGCCGACGAGATCAACCGTTCCTCCCCCAAGACCCAGTCCGCACTCCTGGAGGCCATGGAGGAGGGGCAGGTCACGGTCGACGGCTCCACGCATCGGCTGCCCGACCCGTTCCTCGTCGTCGCCACGCAGAACCCGCTGGAGATGGAGGGCACCTACGCGCTTCCGGAGGCGCAGCGCGACCGGTTCATGATGCGCATCTCGATGGGCTACCCCGACCCCGCGGCCGAGGCCCTCATGCTCCGGCAACGCGATGTCGTGAACCCGCTGGCGACCGTGACCCCGGTCGCGGACGCCGCCGCGATCTCGCAGCTCATCGCCTGGGCCCGGGCCGTGCATGTGGCTCCCGCGCTCGAGGAATACGCCGTCGCCCTCGCCCAGGCGACGCGGAACGACCCCAGCCTGCACCTCGGCGCCAGCCCGCGGGCCACGTTGCAGCTCGTCCGCGCCGCGAAGGTCTGGGCCGCCCTGGACGGGCGCGACTACGTCATCCCGGACGACATCACCGATCTGCTGATCCCGGTGTTCGCCCACCGCCTGCTCCCGGCCCGCGGGGCCCACCGTGCGGGCGCGCAGCCGGTCGAGGCGGCGCTCACCCAGATCGCGGAGCGCGTCCGCGTCCCCGTCGCGACCCGTTCCTGAGCACGAGATCATGCGCCGACGTCGACTGCTCACGCCGCGCGGCACCGGTGCGCTCCTCGCCGCCCTCGCGTGCGTGATCGCAGCCAACGTCCTCGGCGCCCGGATCCTCCTGTACCTCGGGATCCTGCTCGCCGCGCTCACGCTATTCGCCGCCCTCGCCGTGCGCCTCCCGCGGCGTTCCGGGACCGTCAGCCGACAGATCTCGACCGACCTGCTCACGGTGTCCGAGACCTCGCGGGTCACGGTCCGCTTCACGTTGCGCGCCCTCCGGGTCCCGCACGGGCTGTGGCACGACGCCCTTCCCCCCGCGGTCACCGGAGACTCGAGCGGCGAATACCCCGCGGACACACCCGAGCTCAGCTATCTCGTCACCGGCGTGCGCCGCGGCGTCTGGCCCCTGGGGCCCCTCGTGCTGCGGACGGTCGATCCGTTCGGCCTCGCCCAGCGCGAGCAGGCGTTCGGCGACACGCGCACCGTCACGGTCGTCCCGGAGGTCTTCGCGCTCACCCCGCTCGCCGTGCGGATCGGCGCCGCGGGCGGGACGGCGCACACCTCGTCCACCCGCCTCGGCCAGGGCAGCGACAACCTCTCGCCCCGTGGCTACGCGCCCGGCGACTCGATGCGACGCATCCACTGGAGGGCCACGGCACACCGCGGCGAGCTCATGGTCCGGCAGGAGGAAGAGGAATCGAGCCCGGACGCGGTCGTCGTGCTCGATCGCGCCGCCGGCGGCTGGGCGCCGGGGGCCGATGTCGTCGACCCGGCGTTCGAGGCCGCCGTCTCCCTGTGCGCATCCGCCGCCGTCCACCTCGCAGCGGAGGGGTACAGCGTCGACGTCCTGGACAGCGCCGGCACGCTCCTCGGCGCGCTCCGCGGACACGAGGACGACCGGGACGGACTCCTCGTCGCCCTGGCGATGGTGACGCCGCGCGGTGAGAGGCGCGATCTCGTCGCCCTCCTGGGCGGGACTCCGCCGGGACCGCTCGTCTACGTGACCGGACGGCTGGACGAGGAGGACGCCGCGTTGCTGCGCCCGGCCGGCGCTGCGGCGCCGCTGCTGTTCAGCACGGATCCGCTTCCGGGATCGGAGGACGCCGCCCGCCACCACGGCTGGACGGTGACGCGGCTCGGCGTCGACGTGGCGGACGCCTGGGACGACGCGCTGTCGGCACGGACGGGAGCCGCCGATGTTCCGCGCTGAGCGCCCGCAGCCCGCTCCCGTCCCCGCCGACACGAGCGCACGTTGGCACCGCGACCGGGAGGAGCCGCCGCCCGGAGTTCTCGCGCCTGCGGCCGTCGCCGGGCTCGCCGCACTCACGGCGCTGTGGCCGTTCACCGCCGTCATCGCTCCGGGGAGCTGGTCCTTCGTCGCGTCCCTCGTCATCATCGCGGTCGTGGGGGTCGGCGCGCTCGTGCGTCACCTCCTGCGCGGGCGCTCGGAGGGCGTCGCCGGGCTGGTGGCGCTTCTGGCGCAGATCATCGTGGCGGTCGGCGTGCTCACGCTGCTCCTCGCGGGGGACACCGCGGTCGCGGGGGTCGTCCCGACGTCCGCGACGCTGAGCCGGTTCCAGGTCCTGGCTGCGGCGGCAGCGGAGGAGATCGTCTTCGGCTCCGCCCCGCTGGAGGCCTCTCCGGGACTCGCAGCGGCCCTCGGCGCGGGCTTCGCGGTCGTCGCGATCCTGCTCGATCTCCTCATCGCGAACCGATCCGCCGTGCTCACGACCGTGCTGATGGGCGTCACCGGCGCGGTGCCCATGATCATCACCCTGGGCGCCCCGAACCTGGGGTGGTTCGTCGTGGCCGCCGTCGTGGCCCTCCTCGTGTTCCACTTCACCGCCCGCCGCCATCCGGAGTCGCCACGCCGATCGTCGCCCGGGGTCGCGGTCGCCGTGGGCGCCGCCGCCCTCGCGACCACCTTCGTCGTGACGCCGCTGCTCCCGGTCGGCTCGACCATCACGGGCACCGGGGTCGGTGTGACCGTCGATGCCTCGCTGCGGCTGGGCGACGATCTGCGGCAGCCGAGCCCCGTCGAAGTGCTGACCGTGGCCGTGAAGGCGGACGCCGCCCCGTACCTCCGCCTCACGACGCTCTCCCGATTCGACGGCCGCGTGTGGCAGCCCGATCGTGGCGACCTGCAGTCTCAGGTCGACGGCTTCGGCGAACCGGAGTGGGGAGACGACATCACCACCGCCGAGCAGACGACCTCGATCCGAGTGCTGCGCATGTCGAGTTCCTGGCTGCCGCTGCCCTACCCCGCCACCGACGTGCAGGGACTCAGCGCTGCATGGCGCGTCTCGCCCGAGAACCGCACCCTGTTCTCCCGCCGCGCCGATGCGGTCGGCAACGACTACACCGTGACCTCGCTTCGGGTGACGCCGACGCTGGAGCAGATCCGCGCGACGGAGGCGGCCCCGCCCCTCGACGACGCGGAGGGCGAAGAGGTGGAGCTGCCCGGAATCATCTCGGAACTGGCGACCGAGGTCACCGCGGACGAGGAGACCGACTACGACCGCCTCATCGCCCTGCAGGACTGGTTCCGGTCGCAGTTCGAGTACTCGCTGGAGACGCCCGTCGACGAGGGGTTCGACGGCACCGGCGCCGACGCGGTGGCCCGTTTCCTCGAAGAGCGGTCCGGGTACTGCGTGCACTTCGCGGGCTCCTTCGCTCTCATGGCCGAAAGCCTGGGAATGCAGGTGCGCATCGTGGTGGGGTACCTCCCCGGGGCGCCGACCGACGAGAAGCGCGGAGACGAGTCGATCTTCTCGGTGTCGAGCGACCAGCTGCATTCCTGGCCCGAGGTGCTGTTCCCCGGGATCGGCTGGGTGCCGTTCGAGCCGACCGCCTCGCTCGGCGTCCCCACGGCCTTCCGTGCGGGGATCACCGGAGGGGGGACCGACGGCAGCCCGATCACCCCGGCGCCGACGACGGCGCCTCAGACCGAGGAGACGTCGGGCCCTGAGGTCGACCGGAGGGACGCCGATGCCGGCTCCTCGGACTCCGGGGAGCTGCGCCGGCTCGACCCGACGCCGGTCCTCCTCACGACACTCGGCGTGGTGATCGTGCTCCTCCTGCCCGCCGTCGTCCGGCTCCTCGAGCGGCGCCTCCGGATGCGTCGCGCCGCCCACGGAGACGCCGCCGCGGCGTGGGCGGAGCTGCGCGACACCCTGATCGACCTCCGGATCCCCGTCTCGGACGCGGAGAGCCCGCGGTTGCGTGCCGCCGGGCTCGTCAGGGAGGCAGGTGCGGACGAGGTCGCGTTGGGCCGGTTGGTCAGGGCGGTGGAGCGCGCGAACTACGCACGATCGTCCGCCGCTGCCGATGACCTCGCCGTCCCCCTGCGGGCCGTGCTCGTCAGCCTCCGCCCGCACGTCGCCGGAGGAACTCGGGCCGAGGCGCTGCTGTTGCCGCGGTCGCTCTATGCGCCGCGGGGTTCCGACTCCCGGCTCCTGGTCTGACGGCCGGCAGGCGCCGCGGTCAGAGGTGCGCGGCGGACGGCTCCGCGTGCGTCGGGCAGGCGACCGCGTCGCAGTCCGCGCAGACCACGAACTGCATCCGGCATGAGAGGTCGGGGCAGTTCGCGGTGCGTTTGGTCGCCGCACCGCACCCTGCGCACACGCCGATGACGCGCGCGTGATCGGAGAAGTCGACGGACCCTCGCCCATCGAAGACGTAGAGCGATCCGTCCCAGAGACCGTCGTCGCCATAGGTCTCGCCGTAGCGGACGATGCCGCCCTCGAGTTGATAGACCTCGCCGAATCCGCGGGAGACCATGAGGCTCGAGAGCACCTCGCAGCGAATGCCCCCGGTGCAGTACGTGACGACGGGCTTGCCCTTCAGATCGTCGTAGGCGCCGGAGTCGAGCAGACGCACGAAGTCCCTGGTGGTCTCGGTGTCCGGCACGACGGCGCCGCGGAAGCGTCCGATCTCGGCCTCCAGCGCGTTCCGGCCGTCGAAGAAGACGACCTCGTCCCCCCGTTCGGCGACCAGGGCGTGCAGCTGGTCGGGGGTGAGCCGCGCGCCTCCGCCGACGACGCCGTCCGCGTCGACGCGGAGCTCGTCCGGGGCACCGAAAGACACGATCTCGTCGCGCACCTTCACGCTCAGCTTCGGGAAGTCGAGGCTGCGGCCCGCCGCGTCGAGTCCGGTGCCCTCGCTCCACTTGATGTCAGCGTCGCGGAAGGGCGCATAGGAGCGGAACGAGCGTGCCCACTTCTTCAGCGCCGGGAGGTCGCCGCCCAGGGTTCCGTTGATGCCGTGTGCCGAGATCAGCAGCCGTCCGCGCAGCCCCAGCGCCTCGCCGAGGTCACGCTGCCAGACGCGGATGGCCTCCGGGTCGGCGAGCGGCGTGAACGCGTAGAAGAGGACGATCTTGGGGGTGGCCACCCAGGAATCCTACGTCGCCGCCGGGAACCCTACGACACGTCCCGCCGCAGGAACACGGCCGCCCCCGCGCCCACCGCGAGCAGGACCCAGCCTGCCGCGATCGGCACCGCCGCGGGTCCGAGGCCTCGATCCGCCGGAATGCCGATGACGGACACGTCGAACCGGAAGGCGTCGAGCAGGGCCGGGAGAGGCAGGTACGCGGCGCCCGCGCTCCAGAACAGCGCGACGAGCATCCCGAACCCCATCGTGAGCGCGGCGACGAACAGCGCCGCGAGATGCGCCTGCACGACGATGCCGACGCCCAGACCCCATAGAGCCGCGGACGCACCGAGGGCGACAGCCGACGCGACGGCGGACCCGTGCACGGGCACGCCGCCCATGGTGACGAGCAGCGCCGTGCGACCGCCGACCACCGCGGCGCCCGCGACGACCGCGCCGCCGAGCGCCGCGGCGGGCACCCGCGCGACGAGCATCACCCGTCGGGACTCCAGCATCAGCCGCTGCGCGACGACGCCGTCCCGCCAGTCGATCGTGTAGCGGAAGGAGCCGTAGACGGCCGCGAGGATGCCGGCGTAGGTCGCGAGCACCGCGTCGAAGGGGGCGACGAGCTCTTCCCGGGCTGCCGGCGGAGCGTCGGCGAGATCCGCCGGGATGCCGGCGGCGAGGGAGAGGGACAGCACGAGCGCCGCCAGCGCCATGCCGAGGAGGACGACGTCCCCGACGGCCCCGCGCGCCTGCGCGCGCAGCGCCCGACCGATCATGCGAGGCTCCGGCGTCCCCGGACGGCCGCGAGCACGACGAGGCCGACCGCCCACGTGATCCCGATGGCGAGGGCGGGCGCGAAGGCGAGCAGTCGGCCCTGGTACTCCGGCACGCTCAACGCCGCGATGGCCATTCCCGGCGAGAACCGCGCGACCTCGGGCGCCGTCCGCAGCATCGCGAACTCCAGTGCCATCGGGAAGACGAGGACGATGATCGCCGTCGCGTAGTAGTTCCGGGTGATCCAGCCGATCGCGCCGCCGATGAGGGCACCGAGGACCACGCCGAGCAGGGCCCCGGCGACGATGCGCCCCGCGTCCGCGGTGAGCACGAGAGCGAGCCCGTGCCGAGCCAGGAAGAACGAGATGCCGAGCATCCACAGCAGGACGACGACCATCGCGAGCGCGAGGGCGACGAGGACGCCGGCGACCAGCTTCCCGGGGAAGGCGCGGCGGAACCCGACCGTCGTGAGCGTCCGGTCCATGGAGCCGTAGTAGTACTCCCGCGTCACCGGGTACGCGCCGACGAACGCCGCGGAGATGACCGACCACGCGAGCGGCTCCAGCAGCCGGGCCGTCGCCGTGCCCGCGTCAAGTCCGTCCACCGCGAGACGGGAGCCGTCGGAGAAGAGCACGAAGGCCGGCATGAGGACCGCGACGAGGTACACGGCCAGGATCGACAGCCCGCTCACCGCGCGCAGCAGCTCGCCACGGATCACGCCGCTCACGCGGGCGCTCCTTCGACGAGATCGAAGTACCGGCTCTCGAGCGAGTCGACCCCACCCGTGACGAGGTCGTCCAGCCTCCCGGCGAAGAGCGCGCGGCGTTTGATGACGACCACCTCGTCGACGACCTGCTCGAGCTCCGGGAGCTGATGGCTGGAGACGAGCACCGTGCCGCCGCGTTCTGCGAAGCCGCGGAGGAACCGGCGCAGCCACCGGATGCCGTCGGGATCCAGACCGTTCGCCGGCTCGTCGAGGATGAGCGTCCGCGGCGCACCGATCAACGCCGCGGCCAGACCCAGTCGCTGCGCCATCCCCGTCGAGTACGTCTTCACGCGGCGGCGCGCATCGGCGGCGAGGCCCACCTCGTCCAGCACCTCGTCGATGCGGTCGCGGGGCATCCCGGCGGCGAGCCGGCAGATCTCCAGGTGCCGTCGCCCCGAGATGCCGGGCTCGAAGCCGAACCCGTCCATGTGGACGCCGACGTGCGCCGCCGGGTTGTCCAGTGCCCCGAACGGCACCCCGTCGACGATGGCCTCGCCGCCGGTCGGCCGCACGAGTCCGACGATCGCACGCAGCGTCGTCGACTTCCCCGCGCCGTTCGGGCCGAGAAGCCCGACGATCGCGCCGCGGGGCACCGCGAACGACAGGTCTTCGACGGCGGTGCGGCGCCCGTACCTCTTCGTGAGACCGTGCACCTCGATGGCGTGCTGCTTCATGGTCATCCTCTCTCCTTCTCGCTCGTGAGAGCTGCCAGCGGCGACGCGACCGTCGCCCAGATCGCCTGCCAGAGCGGGGTCGTGCCGAGGTCGACGCGCGCCTGTCCGGCTGCGGGCAGGGCACTCCGCTCCCCCGTCATCTCCGCCTCCGCCACCACCGTCGCCGCGACCGAGGCCCCGGGCATCCTGACCGGGAAGAGCGCCTCGATCGGCACCTCGGTCTTCGTCGCCGGGCGGGTCCGCATCGTCCCCACGCCGCGGTACTCATTCGCGAGGATGCCCCGCGTCGACAGGACCACCGGTGCACCGTCCGGGAGGTCGATGCCGGTGTCCCGGCCGCCGTGCACCAGGACCACGCGGCCGTCATCCACGGAGAACCCCAGCGTCGCGGCCGTCGGGACCGGGATGAGGAGGCCGGCGGCCCCGATCCCGAGCGCGAGCGCGGCGGTCACCCCGGCAAGGCGGGACCGCGAGACACCGGATCGCCGCACCCGGAGCAGAGCGCGCGCCAGGAGGGCGACACCCACCGCGACCACGACGACCTCGAGGGCGAGCACGAGGAGGCTCGCCGCCGGACCGCCCCCGGCGAGCAGCTGGGCAGCCCGGACGACCGCGAACAGCACCAGGACGACCGGAGCCCCCAGGCAGCAGAGGCCGAAGGGCACGCTCCACCACCGCTCCAGCGCCCGAGGCTGCCGCGGCGCCCCGAACAGGAGGCGGGCGAGGAAGGCCGCACCGTCGCGTACCGTCCTCCCCCGCAGATTCGGCTCGTCGAGGGCGCTCATCAGGGCGAGGTACCCGTCGAAGCGCACGAAGGGGATCAGGTTCACGAGCACCACGACCGTACAGGAGATCGCGAGGAGCAGCAGCGTCTCCCTGGCCACCGACGACGGCAGGGCGAGAGCGACCACCATCGCCACCGCCGCCACCGTGGCGTGGACGGCCGGACCGGCGAGCGCGATCGCCACCCGGTGCCGGCGGTCGGGGAGCCGCCAGCCGTCCGTGACGTCGACGAAGAAGGCGGGTGTCAGGTACAGCAGCATGAACCCGGCGCGTCGCGGTCGGCCGCCCAGCCGGGTGAGGGTGAGACCGTGCGCGGCCTCGTGCAGCAGCGTCGCGAGGCCGAGCGCCACGACGGCGAGCGTGAAGCCGGCGAGGGGGACGGGACGGGCGAGCACGGCCCCCAGCTCGCCGGCGAGCAGGACTGCGGCGATGAACCCGGCAGCGAGCACCGCGACGACGGCCACGAGGACCCCGCGACCCGGGACGGGGACGACCAGACGGTCGAGACGGGCGAAGAGCGCGGGAGCGCGGAGGGTCGCGAACTGCACGGTGAACGGCGGCCGATAGGCGACACGACCGGGCGGCCGAGATGCGCCCCCGTCCAGGAGTCCGTTGTCACGGAAGCGCGCCACCAGTCGCAGCACCTCCTCGTCTGTCTCCCCCGGGGCGAAGCGCGTCTGCAACGCCGAGACGGGGGTGCGGCCGTCCATCGCCGTCAAGAGGTCGACCACCGCTCGGGACAGCCGGGCGGTCGGCACGCCCTGGACGGTGGCGAGCCACCCGGATCCCTCCGCCGTCGGCTCGAACGCGACGCCGGCGGCGAGAGACGGGCACGAGTGCGCCGTGAGGGACGCGCGACCGTTCCCTCGGCGACGCCGTCCGGGTCGAGGTCCTGCCGTCGTCATCGCCCGCCCCTTCCATCCCCGGCGAGGGAGGTCGTGAGGAGCAGGATCTCCACGCCCGCCGGCGTCCGCACGGCAGACCTCTCCGGCGCCGTGAACCCCGCGGCCACGAGCTCGCCCGCGAGGACCTCGGGGCACAGCACGTGCAGGCGGCTGGTGAGGACGGGCACCTCCGCGCGCGGGGCGATGTCCGCGAGGCGGACCCAGTTGACCACCCGCACGGCACCGTCGTTCTCGATCTGCTGCGCGAAGAGGTAGGGCTCCTCCCCTGCGCCGCCCGGGACGGTGATCTCGCGATCGGTCGCCAGGCCGAGACTGACCGCCGAGGCGCCGTCCGCGACGGTGAGGGCGAAGACACCGGTCGCGGTGAGATGACGCCGGACGCCCGCGTAGAGCCGCGAACGGCCCTCGCGGTCGAGCAGCGTGATCGAGGTCGCCCCGAGGACGACGAGACCGAAGTGCCCGGCGAGTGCGAGGTCGCGGATGTCCGCCATGATGCACTCGACCGTCGCCTTGGGCGGAACGGCGCCGCGGAGGCGCGCGAGCATGTCCGCGGAGAGATCGACCGCCGTGACGCGATGCCCGGAGCGAGCGAGCGGGATCGTCAGGCGGCCGCTTCCTGCGGCGAGGTCGAGGACGGGACCGGGGACCGCGCGCGCGAGTGCCAGGACTTCGCGGATCTCCGCCCGGTCCGGGCCGACGAGCCGGTCGTAGAAGTCGGTACCGGCCCCGGCATACAGGTCCTGTTCAATGGCGGTCGCGCCGACGAGGTCGAGCCGTGCCGCCACGGTCTCGGTGATCAGGGACGTCATCCGTGCATCGCCTCTCCTCGGATGGATGGTCGGGGAGTGCGGGCGGATGGTCCCGCCCGCACCCTCGGTCAGGTCGCGATGGCGGCGGCTCCGCCGATGATCGCGATGATGTAGCTCGCGTGCTCCCACCACTCGAGCGGGGTGTCGATCTGTTCGAGTTCCAGGAACTCCAGCGACGTGGTCTGCAACGTGCACCTCCTAGGTCAGAGCGAGAATTCCGATGATCACGCCCACGGCGAAACCGCGGATGTAGTCGTCGGCATCGCCCGGCGCATCCATGGCGTCGAGTTCCGTGAACTCGAGCGTCGGCAGTGCTGCGGTCATGTGTCCCTCCTTCCTTTCTGTGATCCGGTGCTTCCGGTCGACATCACGTGGCGGCCGCCGCACCGATCCCGATGAGGACCAGCGCACCGATCACGCCCTGGTAGAAGCTGTCCCAACTGGGGGCCTCCATCGGGTCGAGCTCCTGGAATCGGATGCTCGTCTCCGTGCTTTCGTTCATTCCCGTCACCTCCTCTCCACGGCTCGGGGCCGGCGGTCGCCGACCGGAGACGTGCTCCACCGGGAGTCGTGGAGCACGTCGCGGACGTCCGCAGCACGGATACCGCGCAGCATGGGGCGGTGATCCCCCCACGCGGTCTCCACGGCGGCGGCGATCCGGTCGATCTCCCGTGCGCTCGGGCGCGGCGGTGACGGGAGCCCTCCCTGATCGACGACGACGGCGATGCCGGCTGCCGGGTCACGAGGCAGCGCTGTCTCCGCTGCGACGACGGCCCAGAAGGCATCGAGGCTGGTGCGGTCGCCCCAGCGCGGATCGCCCGCACCGATCCGCCGCCAGACGGCGGCGATGACCGCCGCCGTGGCCGTCATCTTGCGGACGCCGAGATGGAAGGCGACCTCGTTCGCGAGATACCAGTGGCGGGCGCTGTACGGATCGGGGCCGCGAAGGGCAGCCGTGCGCTGGGTGGCGGCACTCAGGCGTGCCAGGCGCAGGCGTCCCGTCGTCGACATCGCGTCCCCCGCGGCCGCCTCGAGCAGCGCCCGACCGAGGATCCGCGCGTCGCGCTCGGCCCGCTCGGTCCGCGGACTCGTCGAGGCGCCGGCCACCCGGAGGAAGGCCTCCAGCGCGCCCTCCCGGACAGCCGCGGGGGTGAGCGTGGCGAGCCGTTCGGGATCGAGGACGGCGTGGCGGGGGCGCAGCGGGCGACCGACGAGGAGCCGGGTCCCGCGGCGGTTCCGGAGGATGGCGACGCTGTTCGTCTCGGAGGACGTGCCGAGCGTCGTCGGCAGGGCGATGATGTCGACCGGCGGGGGCGCGTCGGGCAGGATCGTGAGCGCCGCGGTCGCCGCGTGCCGCAGGGCGAAGTCCAGGAGGCGTCCGGGGCTGAGCGCGAGGGCCGCGATCTTGCTCGCATCGAGGACGCTTCCGCCGCCGACGGCCACGATGACCTCGGGCGGTCGCCGGATGATCTCCTCGGCGATCAGGAGGATGCCGAGCTCGTCCACCGCGGAAGCGTCCACGGTCATCGTCCGGGCCGACGCTGCGGCGGGAAAGGCGTGCGCGACGGCCGCGTCGGCGATCACCAGCGTGTCGCGTCCGGCCGTCAGACGCGCCATCGCCTCCGGTGCGCGCGGCCCGTGCCACAGCGTGGGGACGTGCGCGGCGTACGGCGCGGTCATGCCGCGGCCTCCTGCACGTGCGCCAGGCCGGCCCGGACGGCCCGGTCGGTCTCGGACACCTCCGCGGCGGTGAAGCCGTAGCCGGGGATGAGCTGGAAGGAGCTCGGACCGGGGTGCACCACGACGCCGCTGTCGGCGATGGCGGACACCACCTCCAGGACGTCGGTCCCAGAGAGCGGGGACCCGTCCGGGCGGCGGAGCCCCGCCCCGACGAAGCAGCCGCTGCCGGTGACGTCGGAGACGATCCCTTCCTCCTGCCAGGTCCGCGCGAGGCGGTGCAGCGTCGGCGCCAGGGCCTGCGTGGTGGCCTCGACGTCGATACGACGGAGTTCGTCGATCACGGCGAGGACCGCAGCCGCGCAGGCGGGCGTGCCCGCCTGCGTCTCCCCGTGGACGAACGTCCACCCGCCGCGCACGAACGCCGTCGCGATGCGGTCGCCGACGAGGAGCGCGGCAGCCCCCATCGCGCCGTTCGTCAGCGCCTTCGACACGAGGAGGATGTCCGGTGCGGCCGCCCAGCGGTCGGTGGCGAACATCGCACCGGTGCGCCCGAAACCGGTCGCGACCTCGTCTGCCACCAGCAGGAACCCATGCCGCTCCCTCAGCTCCAGCAGGCGCTGGACGAAGGTGGTGGACAGCGCGTGAGCGCCGCTGCCGAGGACGGGCTCCACGACGACGGAGGCGACGCGGGAGCCTTCGCGCTCCAGCAGCGCTTCGAGCTCGTCCCCGTCGTCGGCGTGCGACACGTGCCGCACCGTGCGCCTGTCGACGCCGTAGACCGACTGCAGCAGGTCGTCACCGCTCAGTACGTGGCTGCCGTACATCGTGCCGTGGTAGCTGCCGCGCAGGCCGACGACGAGTGACCGCGACCCGGCGCCCTGCTGCGCCCAGTACTGCCGGGCGAGCTTCATGGCGGCGTCGTTGGCCGCCCCGCCGGAGGTGGAGAAGATCACCCGCCGGTAGCGGTCGGAGCCCGCGAGGGCGACGAGGGCATCGGCGGCGTCCTCGGCGTACCGGTGCGGGGCGCGGAACAGCGAGAGGTAGGAGGCGTCGCGCGTCGCCCTGCTCACGGCCTCGGTCACCGCCGGGTTGCCGAAGCCGAGGGGCACGTTCCACAGGCCGCTGGTCGCGCAGAGGCGTTCGGAGCCGTCGGCGTAGAAGAGGTGATGCCCGGCTGCGCCGACCGCTACCCGATCCGGAGAGAAGGCGGTGTCGGCGGGGAGCATCGACGTCCACAGCGCGTGCGGCGCGTTCATCGCACATCGTCCCGCGAGGCGTCCTCGATGGGAGCACCGAGGTGGACGCCGAGCGCCGTGAAGGCGTCGAGACAGAGCCGGCGAGCGTGGGCGTCAGGAACGCCGCAGGCGCGGGCCACCCGCGCCGCCGCTCGCCCACGTGTGCGGGAGGTCTGGATCGCGTCGACCACCGCAGCGGTCAGCGGGGACAGGAGGTGCCGGCGGAGCGTCCGGACATCGGCGAGCAGGAACCCCTCGGCGGTGTCGAGCAGGAACGGGTCGTCGGTCGGAGGCTCCGCATCCGCGAGCTCGTCGTCGAGGAGCGTCCATCCGAAGCCCGCGATCCGAGCAGCGCCGTTCGGCAGGCGGAGCATCTTCCGGAGATCGGCGGCGTCCAGGTATCGGCGCAGCCACGGCCGGGTGTCGAGTTCGGCGACGAGGTCGGCCGAGCCGGGCACGCCGCCCAGCGCCGACGCCCGCGGGCGGGCCCGTCCGAGAGCGGCGGGAAGGTCGTCCACGTGGCCGACCGCCTCTCCCTGCAGCCCGAGATGCACTCTCCCGTCCGCGTCGATGCGGAGGGCGCGCGGAGTCTGCACCTCCTGCGGCCGCGCGAGAGCGGAGCGATCCGCCAGCAGCACCCGGGGGTCGAGCATCGCGGCGGCGAAGACCCCGGTGCCGCGAGCGAGGTCGGCGTCGTCGAGGAAGGCACGCCAGCTCGCCTCGTCGAAGAAGCGCATGACCGTCGGTCCGACGATCTGGACGAAGGAGGCCGCGATGTAGTCCTGGAGCTCGACGCCGCGCTCCCCGAGGAAGAGCTCATCGCCGAGGTCGGCGAGCCGCCCGCCGTAGCCGACCGCACGAGCCGCCCCGTGCCGGGGCACGGATCCCGCGGGCTCGAGGATCACGTCCTCGGGGTCGGCCGCAGCCGCGACGGCCTCAGCCCCGGTCTCCGCCTCGCGCAGGAACACGCGACCGCGTGCCGCATGCCCGCCCGTCACCCACGCCCGCAGGGCCTGCGGCCCGAGGAGCGGGTCTTCCCCCGTCGCCCCTTCGTCGTGCCGTGCCGTCGTCGCACTCGTCCCCATGATCCCCCCAGAGAACCGGATCCGCCTGACGCGTTTGCGTCTTCATATGAAGATATACAGCCCTCTTTTGACGTGCAATATAACAGCTTTCGCGGCCGTAGAGCTGGATCGCCGGTATGTCACGAGGCCCCGGGAGATCGGATAGGATGGACAGGTTGTTCCCTGGTGACGTGTCCGAGCGGCCGAAGGAGCACGCTTGGAAAGCGTGTGTTGTGCAAGCAACCGCGGGTTCGAATCCCGCCGTCACCGCCACAGACGAAGAAGACCTCCGCATCGCGGAGGTCTTCTCTCGTCTCGGGCGGCGTCAGCCGTCGAAGCGCACCCCGTACGTCAGGCCACCGGGCGCGGACGGGAGCACGGTCATGCCGAGCCGCTCGTAGAACGCGGCCGCGCCGGAGTTCGCGGGGTCCATGCCGAGGTGCAGCGCCGGGACACCGCGCCGACGCAGCTCGACGAAGAGCGTCTCGATGAGGCCCCGACCGAGCCCCTGCCCCTGGGTCTCCGGCAGCAGGTCGATGTGCAGATGCGCCGGGTACTCCGCAGCGTGCGGCTCGACCCCCGGCTCCCGCGTGTAGCCGTACTCGATCAGCTTCTCCTCACGCGTCTGCGGGTCCGCCGATCGCGGATAGCGCGCGTGCAGGCCGGGCCACCATTCGTCGCGGAACCAGGCGTAGAAGGCGTCGGTGTCATCGGTGGCGACGATGTAGCCGATGGTGCGCCCGTCCTCCGCCTCCACGACCCAGGCGAGGTCCGGGTGCCGCTCGACGTACGGCACCGCGAAGAGGTTCCCCCACAGCTCGTCATCGGACAGCACCCCGGTGGCGTCTCCCCCGGCGTCGGCCGTCCGCAGGCAGATCTCGAACATCGCCGGGCGATCGGTCGGACGGTAGGGACGGATGCGCGACACGGGGTCTCCTCGGACGGGTCAGGTTCCGCTCAGCCTATCGGCGCGGGCGGTCGCCTCGACGTCGCGTCGCACCCACGGCACCAGCCAGGCCGCGAGCACGAGGACGACGCCGGCACCGACGAACGCCCCGCCGAGCGTGTCCGTCGCCCAGTGCACCGACAGGAAGGTGCGCGACAGCGCCATGAGCACGATCCACGCAGCACCCACGATCGCCACCCACACCCGCGGGAAGAGCACCCAGAGCACGAGAGCGATGGTCGCCGCGTTCGCGGTGTGCCCCGACGGGAAGGAACCGTAGTCGCTCACGACGAGCATGTCGTGCGGCCGAGCGCGGCCGAAGACGTTCTTCAGGAGCTGGACGGCACCGGCGCTGACGAGGAAGCACAACGCGGCGAACAGCGCCCCCCGCCACCGGCGCAGCAGAAGCAGGAGCAGGATCGTCAGCAGCGGAACGGCGAGGATGGCGACCCAGCCGCCGCCGATCCAGTTCAGCGCGAGGGCGAAGCTCAGCATCCAGTCCGCGCGGACCGCGGCGATCGTGTCGTTCCACCACTGGTCGAGCCCCGGCGTCTGCGGATACACGAAGACGACGAGCGCGCCGAGGGCAGTAGCCAGGAGGAGGCAGGCGACGCCCCACCACAGCAGCATCCGTCGATTCATCGTCCCATTGTGACGGACGCCCTCGCGATCGCGGGTCGGCGTGCCGGTCAGCGGGCGATGCGGGCGAGCCCCTCCTCGAGGTCCGCGATGAGGTCGGCCACGTCCTCGATGCCGACCGAGAGGCGCACGACGTTCTCCGGCACCGCGAGCTCGGTGCCGCGGACCGACGCGTGGGTCATCTCCGGCGGGTAGCCGATGAGCGACTCCACGCCGCCGAGCGACTCGGCGAGCTGGAACACGCGCGTGCTCTCGGCGAAGGCCCGGGCGGCGTCCGCACCTGCGGCGAGGCCGAGCGACAGCATCCCGCCGAAGCCGCTCATCTGCCGAGCCGCGATCTCGTGACCGGGGTGCGACGGGAGGCCGGGATAGAACACCTGGGCGAACTCCGGCCGCGCCTGGGCCCATTCGGCGATGGCCTGCGCGTTCTCGGAGTGCTGGCGCACCCGCACCGCGAGGGTCTTGATGCCGCGGGTCGTCAGCCAGGCGTCCAGAGGTGCCGAGACCGCGCCCACCGCGAACTGCTGGAACTTCACGGCCTCGACGAAGCGGTCGTCACCGAAGACGACGGCGCCGCCCAGCACGTCGGAGTGCCCGCCCAGGTACTTCGTCGTCGAGTGCACGACGAGGTCGGCGCCGAGCGCGAGCGGCTGCTGCAGAGCCGGCGAGGCGAACGTGTTGTCCACCACGACGAGGGCACCGGCCGCGTGCGCCACCTCGACGATGAGCGCGATGTCGACGACCTTCAGCAGCGGGTTGCTCGGCGTCTCCAGCCACACGATGCGCGTCTCGGGACGGATGGCCGCCCGGATCACGTCGACGTCGGAGAGCTCGACCGTGGTCGTGTCGATCCCCCAGGGCGCGAGCACCTTCGTGAGCAGGCGGTAGGTGCCGCCGTAGACGTCGTTTCCGAGGAGCACGTGGTCGCCCGGCTTGAGGATGCCGCGCAGCAGCGCGTCCTCGGCCGCGAGACCGGACGCGAACGACAGCGCCCCGACCCCGCCCTCGAGTGCGGCGAGCTGCGTCTCCAGCGAGGAGCGCGTCGGGTTGCCCGCGCGGTTGTACTCGTAGCCGTCCCGGAAGCCGCCGATGCCGTCCTGCACGTGCGTCGACGACTGGTAGATCGGCGGGATGATCGCCCCGGTGATCGGGTCGGGCGCCTGTCCGGCGTGGATGGCTCGTGTGGCGAAGGCGTGGTCGTGGTCGGACATGCTCTCAGCCTACGTCCGGGCCCTCCGACGGGCCCCGGCCTGTTACGTCCCGCGTCACCGGGAGAGGTAGCCGAGCAGGTCCTGTCGGGTCAGCACGGTGTGCGGCTTGCCGTCCTCGGTGACGAGGAGGGCGTCGGCGTCGGCGAGCGCGGCCCGTGCCTGCGCGACCGACGCGTGGATGCCGATGAGCGGCAGCCGCTCCCCCACGTGCGCGCCGACGGCATCGCTCGGCTCGGCCTCGCCGCGGAAGAGCAGGTCGAGCAGCCCCTTCTCGTCGACGGTGCCCACGACCTCGCCCATCATCACGGGCGGCTCCGCGCTGAGGACGACGAGCTGCGACACCTCGTACTCCGTCATCATGCCGATCGCCTCGAGCACCGTGTCGGTGGGATGCGCGTGCACGAGGTCGGGAAGGCCGTGACGGGAGGACCGGGCCGCGAGCACGTCCGCGACCGTCTCCCCCTCCTCCACCTCGCTGAAACCGTAGGAGCGCATCCACCCGTCGTTGAAGATCTTGCCCAGGTAGCCGCGCCCGCCGTCGGGCAGGAGCACGACCATGACCGCGTCCGCCGGCAGCTCCTTCGCCACCCGCAGCGCCCCGACGACGGCCATGCCGCTGGAGCCCCCGACGAGGATGCCCTCCTCGCGGGCCAGGCGCCGCGTCATCGCGAACGACTCCGCATCGCCGACCGCGACGATCTCGTGCGGGACGGCGGGGTCGTACGCCCCGGGCCAGATGTCCTCGCCCACGCCCTCGACGAGGTAGGGCCGGCCGGTGCCGCCGCTGTAGACGCTGCCCTCGGGGTCGACGCCGATGATGCGCACCGCGTCGTCGGACACCTCGCGCAGGTAGCGTCCTGTACCGGTGATCGTGCCGCCCGTCCCCACCCCGGCGACGAAGTGCGTGACGCGCCCGTCGGTGTCGCGCCAGATCTCCGGCCCCGTCGTCTCGTAGTGGCTGCGCGGCCCGTTCGGGTTCTCGTACTGGTTCGGCTTGAAGGCCCCGGGGATCTCGCGTGCCAGGCGGTCGCTCACGCTGTAGTACGACTCCGGGCTGTCCGCCGGGACGGAGGTCGGGGTCACGACGACCTCCGCGCCGTAGGCACGGAGCACGTCGATCTTGTCTTCGCCCACCTTGTCCGGGAGCACGAAGACGCACCGGTAGCCACGCTGCTGGGCCACGAGGGCGAGCCCGACCCCGGTGTTGCCGCTCGTGGGCTCGACGATCGTCCCGCCCGGCTGCAGATCGCCCGCGGCCTCGGCGGCGTCGATGATGCGCGCAGCGATCCGGTCCTTCGCCGACCCTCCGGGGTTCAGGTACTCGAGCTTCACGAGCACCGTGCACGCGATGCCCTCGGTGACGTGCTGGAGCTTCACCAGGGGGGTGTCGCCGACGAGGTCGACGATGGAGTCCGCATACTTCATCTGTTCAGGGTACGGCGCGGGCTCCGGCCACCGGGGCTGTGTTTCACCCGCGCTCCGACAGGCTCAGCGACCCGGAAACCTGGGTCCCTGAGCCTGTCGAAGGGTCAGCCCTTCGTCGCGCCGGCCAGCAGGCCGCGCACGAAGAAGCGCTGCAGGGCGAAGAACACGATCAGCGGGACGATGATCGAGATGAACGTTCCCGCCGACTGCAGGAACCACTTGTTCCCCCAGGTTCCGGAGAGCGAGTTCAGCGCCTGGGTGATCGGCAGGGCGCCTGGCGAGGCGAAGATCGTCGCGACCAGCAGGTCGTTCCACACCCAGAGGAACTGGAAGATCGCGAAGGAGGCGATCGCCGGAGCAGCGAGCGGCAGGATGATGCGGAAGAACACCTGTCCGTGCCCGGCCCCGTCCACGCGCGCCGCCTCGATGATCTCGCCCGGGATCTCGGAGATGAAGTTGTGGAGCATGAACGTCGCGAGCGGCAGAGCGAAGATCGCGTGCGCGATCCAGACGCGCGCGAAGCTGTACTGCACCTCGTTCAGGCCGAATCCGGGGAAGATCGGCACGTCGTTGATCGTCAGCCCATCCGAGAACAGGCTCAGCAGCGGCACGAGGGCCATCTGCAGCGGCACGATCTGCAGCGCGAACACGAAGATGAAGAGCATGTTCCGACCCTTGAAGTCGATCCACGCGAACGCGTACGCGGCGAGCGACGCCATCACGATCGGGAACACGGTCGCCGGGATCGTGATCGCCAGCGAGTTGATGAACGCCGTCGCCAGGGTCGTCGAGGTGCCGCCCGAGTTCCACGCCTGCACGTAGTTGTCGAACGTGAACTCCGGGTTGGAGAAGACCGTCCACCAGCCGCTGTTCTGCGTGTCGGCGCCCGGGCGGAACGACGTCACGAAGAGGCCGAAGGTCGGGATCGTCCAGAAGAGCGCGATGACCGCGGCCGCGATCGTCGCCCCCTTCGAGGTGAGCTTCTTGTGGGCGGTCGCCTCGTTGCGGCGCGTGTCCCGCGCCACCTGGCGCTTGGTGCGGTTGTCCACGACGGTGGCCTGCGTTGCGCTCATCAGCGGATCTCCCTCTGCTTGGCCATCGATCGGGCGTTGTAGATGATCAGCGGCAACACGAACAGGAACAGCACGACGGCGAGCGCCGACGAGTGCCCGTAGCTCTGGAACCGCTGCTGCTGGTTGACCATCTCGAAGCCGAGGACGCTGGTCTCATCTCGTCCGCCGGTCATCACGGCGACGATGTCGTACACCTTCAGGGAGGCGATCGTGATGGTCGTGAGCACGACGATCAGCGACGACCGGATGCCGGGCACGGTCACGTTGCGGAAGCGCTGCCAGGCGTTCGTGCCGTCGAGCTCGGCCGCCTCCATCTGCTCGACCGGCACGGCCTTAATCGCGGCCGAGAGGATGACCATGGCGAAACCGGTCTGGGTCCAGATGAACACGATGAGCAGCATCAGCGTGTTGAGGATCGGCTTGATCGCCAGCCACTGCACGGGGTCGCCGCCGAAAGCGGTCACGATCGCGTTGAGGAGACCGATCTGGTCACCCTGCCGGGCGTCGTACATGAACTTCCAGATGATGCCGGCTCCGACGAACGAGATCGCCACCGGCATGAAGACCAGCACCTTGAGGAACTTCTCGCCGCGAGCCCTGTCGATGAAGACGGCGTAGGCGAGGCCGATGACCACCGAGATCACCGGAGCGAGCAGCGCCCAGATGATCGTGTTGATCACCGACGACGTGCCGACCGGGTTGGTGAAGACCCAGACGTAGTTCTCGAGCCCGACGAACTCGTCGCCGGTCTTGTCGAAGAAGGACTTGAAGATCGTCGAGATCGCCGGGTAGATGAGGCCCAGCAGCAGCATGATCGCCGCCGGGGCCATGAACAGCACGAGCTGGAAGAGATAGCCCGCTCCCTGCCGCGCGCGGAAGTCGGCGAAGAAGAGGAGCGCCCCGACGAGGAGCGCGATCGCGACGACGTACACGACGGCGTTCGCGTAGGGACGAAGCAGCAGCAGCGCGAGCACCGGGATGACGAGGCACGCGACCAGCCGCATGATGAAGTAGCCGCGACCAGGGCGGGGCGCGAACTCGATCAGCACGAGGATGATCGCAACGACTACGCCGAACACGAGCAGCACGGCGGGGATCTGCACCAGCGGATTCAGACCGCCCAGCCACAGGAAGAAGCTGTTGAGCGAGAACCCGATCGTGATCCGCGAGGACTCCTCGGTCGGAGCGGTGAAGACGAGGAGGAGAGCCAGCGCGACGACGACCACGAAGCCGATCGCGAGGATCGTGCGTGTGGTCTTCCTCCCTTTCTCGTCGGTGCCGTGCGTCGTCGGCGGCGCGTCAGCCTCGACGGGTTTCTCGATGGTCGCGTGCGACATGAACGTCCCCTTCTGGATCATGCTGGGTTCCCGCGCAGTACGGATGGGTGGAGCGGGGCCGGGCTTGTGCAGCCCGGCCCCGCTCAGCCTGAGAAGATCGCGTCGAGGCGATCAGTTCTCGTAGCCGGCCTGGATGTCGGAGAGCACCGTTTCGGTGTCCTTGCCGTCGATCCAGTCGACCATCCCCTTCCAGAACGAGCCCGAGCCGACGGTCGACGGCATCAGGTCGGAAGCGTCGAACCGGAAGGTCGTCGCGTCGTCCTGCATGATGGTCATCGCCTCCTGGAGGAACTCGCTCGAGGCGAGGCTCGGGTCGGCGTTCTTGTTGGCGGAGATGACGCCGCCGAGCTCGACACGGGCGTCGGCGAACTCCGGCGATGCCATGAACTCGAGCACCTTCTGGGTGGCCTCGTCGTCGGAGAAGGCCGCGACGAACTCGCCGCCGCCCTCGACCTGGAGCTCACCGGCGGTCTCGCCCGGCATGATGAACGCGTAGACGTCGCCGTCCGGGGCGACCTCGGGGACGTTGCCGTCCGCGGTCTCCGTGTCGAGGAAGTTCGCCGACAGGAACGAGGCCTGGTGGGTCAGCGCGCAGTCGCCCTTGGCCACCGCGTTGGCGACGTCGCCGAAGGCGGTGGAGTTGATGCTCTTGACGTCGCCGTAGCCCGCGTTGACGTACTCCGGGTTGAGGAGGATCTCCCCCACCGCGTCGAACGCCTGCTTGATCTCGGGGTCGGTGAACTTCACGTCGCCGGCCACCCAGTCGTCGTACACGTCGGGGCCCGACTGACGCAGGACGAGGTCCTCGATCCAGTCCGTCCCCGGCCAGCCGGAGGCAGCCTCGGAGGCGAACCCGGCGCACCAGGCCGGACCGCCGGTCTTCTCGACGATCGTGTCGGTGAGGGCGATCATGTCGTCCCACGTCTCCGGGACCTCGACGCCCCACTCGGCGAACTGCTTCGGCGAGTACCAGACGTAGCCCTTGAGGTTCGCAAGCATCGGCGCCGCGTAGAAGGTGTCGTCGAACGTGCCGTACTTCTTCCAGTCCTCGGACCAGTTCTCGTCGACGGCGGTCTCCACGGCCTCCGGGGCCGGCATGACCTTGCCGGTGTCGACGAGGGTCTTGAGCAGACCGGGCTGCGGGACGATCGCGATGTCGGGGGCGTCGCCACCGGTCACCTTGGTGACGATGTTGCCCTCGAAGCCCTTGTCGCCGGTGTACTCGACCTTGATCCCGGTGTCCTTCGTGAACTGCTCGAAGGAGGCGTTCAGGTCGTCGGCCTCGACGCCGGTGATGCCGCCGGAGATCCGGACCGTGTCCTTGGTCTCCCCGCTTCCGCCCTCGCCGCTTCCGCCCTCGGCGCAGCCGGCGAGCGCGAGAGACGCGACGCCGACGAGTGCGATGGGGGCGAGCAGGCGGTATCGCTGTGACAAAGCCATGTACTTCTCCTCTTCAGGTGGATCTTCAGTCCGCCCAAGGAGAGCAATCGCCGCAACCATTGGGGAACCGATTCCAGGCCAACCTACTCGCGTTCCTTCCCGCCGTACAACTGGGGAAGGTTACAAGATCACAACCGTTTGAGGGCGCTGTCGCCGGCGTGATGGGAGCGCTCCCAGATCCAGCCGTCTGGAACCGGTTCCTCCTCGCGTGTGGAACGGCTACGATTGCTCCCGGCGAGCGCCCGATGGCTCGCCGTCGTGGAACCGGGTCGAGGAGGACACGATGAGCACGATCGCCGACGTCGCGACGCGCGCCGGCGTGTCCAAGGCGACTGCGAGCCGCGCACTCAGCGGCCGCGGCTACGTCTCCGACGAGACGAGACAGCGCGTGGAGGAGGCGGCGCAGGAGCTCGCGTACGTCGCGCACTCCTCCGCCACGAGTCTGGCCACGGGGCGCACCGGCACCATCGGACTGGTGATGCCGCCGGTGGACCGGTGGTTCTTCTCCGAGCTGCTGGCAGGCGTGCAGGAATCGCTGCTCGCGCTCGATCACGACCTGTCGCTCTACGGCGTCCCCGAGCGCTCCGAGACCAGGGAGCGCCTGTTCGAGAGCGTGCTGCCCGGCCGGCGGTTCGACGGCATCATCGCGGTCAGCATCCAGCCCAGCGCCCGGGAGCTGGAGCGACTGCACCGCACCGGGCGCCCGCTCGTGAGCGTGGGCCCGTACAGCGCCGGATCGAGCGCCGTGTCGATCGACGACGCGGCCGCCGCCCGGATCGCCACCGAGCACCTGATCGAGCTCGGCCACACCGACATCGCCTTCGTCGGCGGTGCCACGGACGACACCGACCTCAGCTACGGCGACGCCCGACGCCTGGCCGGCTACCGGGAGGCGCTGCACGCGGCGGGACTGACCCCGCGAGCGCGGGTGGCCGGAGCGGCCCCCACGATGCCCGGCGGCTACGCGGCGGCGGCGGGGCTGCTCGGCGACCGCCGGCACCGACCGACCGCCATCGTCGGCGTGTGCGACGAGGCGGCCATCGGCGCCGTGATCGCCGCTCGCCGCCTGGGGATCGCGGTTCCGACCGAGCTCAGCGTCGTCGGCATCGACGACCACGAGCACGCGGAGATGTTCGCTCTCACGACCATCGGGCAGTCGCCGCGGGACCAGGGCCGGGAGGCCGTGCGCCTGCTCATGCGGCGGATGAGTGAGCCGGATGCCCCGGTCGAGCGCGTCGAGGCCGCCTCGGCTCTCGTCGTCCGCAGCTCCACGGCGGCGCCGCGCTGACCCCGCAGACACACGAAGGCCCCGGGCGGAACCCGGGGCCTTCGCAGAAGCGCTGGTGCGCTGGAATTACTTGAGGGTGACGGTCGCGCCGGCCTCTTCCAGAGCAGCCTTGGCCTTCTCGGCCGTCTCCTTGTTGGCGCCCTCGAGGACGGCCTTCGGAGCACCGTCGACGACGGCCTTGGCCTCGCCGAGGCCGAGCGAGGTGAGCTCGCGGACAGCCTTGATGACCTGGATCTTCTTGTCGCCAGCGGCCTCGAGGATGACGTCGAAGGAGTCCTTCTCCTCCTCGGCCGCGGCCTCGCCTGCGCCGCCAGCGGCACCGGCGACGGCGACGGGAGCAGCAGCGGTGACCTCGAACTTCTCCTCGAACGCCTTCACGAACTCGTTGAGCTCGATGAGGGTCAGGCCGGCGAACTGCTCGAGCAGCTCCTCGGTGGAAAGCTTCGCCATGATGTATCTCCTAGATAGATGGGGTTTGTAGACGAGATCGCCGGTCGCTTACGCGGCCTCGGCGGTCTCCAGCTTTTCGCGAAGCGCGTCGATGGTGGCCGCAGCCTTGCCCATCGTCGCCTTCATCATGCCCGCGGCCTTCGCCAGCAGAACCTCGCGGCTCTCGAGCGAGGCGTACGTGTTGACCTCGTCGGCGGTGAGGGCCTTGCCCTCGAAGATGCCCGACTTGATCACGAGAAGCGGGTTGGCCTTGGCGAAGTCACGCAGAGCCTTGGCGGTGGCGACGAAGTCACCGTGCACGAACGCGACAGCCGACGGCCCCTTGAGGTCGTCGTCCAGCGCGGAGATGCCGGCCTTGTTGGCGGCGATCTTGGTCAGCGTGTTCTTCACCACGGCGTACTCAGCGTCCTGACGGATGCTGTTGCGCAGCTGCTTGAGCTGGGCAACCGTCAGACCGCGGTACTCGGTCAGCAGGACGGCGTTCGAGTTCTCGAATGACTTCGTGAGCTCGTTGACCGATGCATCCTTCTGCGCCATGGTCACTCCTTGGTGTGTACGAGGCGCCGCACGGTGGTGGGGCGCCGGCCTCCGACCCCCTGCAAAAGAGAAGAGCTCCGGCGCAAGCGCACGGAGCTCGGAAGTTCGTGACACCTGCGCGGGCCCCTGCGATGCAGAGCTTCGATCCTGTGCACTCACGCGCACACGATGCCCAGCGGTCTTCGGTTATGGCCACTGTACCCCACCCCCACCTCTCCCCCAAA
>SNQX01000094.1_pt1 | contig 37645 bp, 34 predicted proteins | sample 2580501 | NCBI WGS metagenome assembly SNQX01 (sample SAMN10953784, study PRJNA522744) | food fermentation metagenome | isolation source: 48-hour incubation of native-enriched microbial consortia from nixtamalized... | place: Mexico | collected 2017-09-24 | reverse complement strand
TCTCAATCTTCTTTACTTCTACTGTTTTATTGATATTCTTAAAAACTTTTCCGTCAGAACATACAGCTAATGCTTTAATACCTAAATCAATGCCTACAACATGGCTGTTTAATTCAATCTCATTAATTTCTTGTTCCATTCCAACAGATGTATACCAATACTTCCCATCGAAAGTTATTCTTGGATTATTATATTTTACATTCATTGGTAATTGTTCTGAAGTTTTAACCCATCCAACTTTCTCAATTAAAACCAAGTAATTCTTAACTTTTAATTTCACATTATCGTTATAGAATGACGGTTTGTTTTTCTTTTTTGATTTAAATTTAGGGTATTTACTTAAACCTTTGAAAAAATTCTTGTACGCGTTACAAGCATCTTTTACAGCTTGTTTAGCAACGTTATTAGATACATCATTTAACCATTTAAAATCCTCTTGTTTCCTTAACTGTGTAATTTCTTTTCTTAGTACATTATCAGATAAAAATTTATTTCCTTGTTTATAATTTTCATTTTGTCTAGCAAGTGTCCAATTGTATACCCATCGAGCAGTTCCTGCTGATTTCCATAGCTGTTTTTCTTGATATTCATCTGGTTTAAGTCTTATCTTTTTTGTTAAAAACATCATCCTTTCGCTCCTTGACAATTGAAAATGCGTAATAAGTCAATAGTTATTTATAAACGTTTATAATTTTATTTTAACAGTTCCTCACCTCCTTGTTCGTGACCCTGTATAAGGGATTCCGCTGCTGAGTTATGGAAAAATACCGAAGTTATGAAAAATACTGAAGTTATGTTTCTTATTTTATACAGACTGACGCCCGAATGCAAGGAAAAATCGGATTATTTCAGCAGCAGATACCTAAGACTGTTTGAATTGCCTTTTACAACGCCACAAAAGAAAAAATGTGTACTGACCCCGTATATCACCGCACAAAAACAGGCAGCAAGAATTTTGCTGCCTGTTTTCGGCTTACATATCGTCTTTGGAAAATGCGCCGGGGAGGAGTTCTCCGACGGTGGTTAGCCGCCTGTCGCCTTTTGTGTTCACGAGCAGGACCGGCATATCTTTCTCGCAAAATTCGCTCATCACTTGGCGGCATGCCCCGCATGGCACAATGGGTTCATCCGTATCTCCGGCGATGACCATGTATTGAAATTCCCTTTCCCCTTCAGATACCGCTTTAAAAATAGCCGTTCTTTCCGCACAGTTGGATAATCCGTATGATGCATTTTCAATATTGCATCCTAAATATTCCTTCCCGCTTTTTGTAACAAGGCAGGCGCCGACCTCAAAGTGGGAATAAGGAACATAGGCGGCTTTCCGAATTTCAATGGCATCTTTGACCCATTTTTCAACATCCATGTCTCGCACTCCCTTTCTTATTCGCTTACAATTTGCACCGATCCTGCTCTTTGAACGAGCGAATCCCCGCTTACGATTCGCTCACAATTTTTACGCCGGAGCTGGCCCCGATTCTTGTTGCGCCGGCTTCAATCATGGCTTCCGCTTCTGCTTTTGTATGGATTCCGCCTGAAGCTTTGACACCGGCTTTGTCCCCGACTGTTTGCCGCATCAGTTTTACATCCTCTATCGTGGCGCCGCCTGTTGAAAATCCGGTTGACGTTTTTACGAAATGGGCGCCTGCCTTGACAGCCAGTCTGCAAGCCAGTTCTTTCTCTTCGTTTGTCAATAAGCAGGTCTCGATAATGACTTTGACCAATTTTCCTTGTGCCGCTTCCACGACCGCACGGATATCCGCCTCAACGGCTTCTATATCTCCGCTTTTTAATGCGCCGATATTGATGACCATATCAATTTCATCCGCGCCGTCCTCGATTGCTTTTTTCGTTTCAAAGGCTTTTGTCTCGGACGTTGTGGCGCCAAGCGGGAAGCCAATGACGGTGCAGACTTTCACGCCTGTTCCAGCCAGCTCTTTGGCAGCCAATTTTACCCAGTAAGGATGAATGCAGACAGATGCAAAATGATATTGTGCAGCTTCTGCTGTTAAATTTAAAATGTCTTTTTCGGTTGCTTCCGGTTTTAATAAGGTATGATCAATATACGCTGCAAGGTTCGTCATAAAATTTCCCCTTTCAATAGGATCGATTATTCTGTAATGATTTTATGAATCAGTTTCGGTTCCTCGCCGTGATCGGAGATGGTGATATTGTCGTATATTTTTTCCTTTACTTCTTCGACTGCTTCCCGGTTTGCATAAATCGTGGCGAGCGGTTCTCCGGCTTCTACCCGATCCCCGACTTTTTTCCGCAAAACGATTCCGACTGCAAAATCAATTTTATCTTCTTTCGTGGCGCGTCCTGCCCCCAGCATCATTGCCGCAACCCCGATCTGGTCTGCAACCATTTTGGAAACGTACCCGGAAGTTTTTGCCGGGAGATCGATCGCATATTTCGCTTGCGGCAGTTTTTCCGGATGGTCAATCACAGAAGGATCCCCGCCCTGGTTGGCGACAAATTTTTTAAACTTTTCAAGACCGGCGCCATTCGCGATGGCTTCTTTCAGCATTTTCCTTGCTTCTTCCAATGTCGTCGCTTTTCCGGCAAGCACCACCATCTGGCTGCCGAGTGCAAGCACCAGTTCCGTCAAATCGTCAGGGCCCTCTCCTTTTAGCGTGTCGATGGCTTCTTTTACCTCGAGGGCATTCCCGATGGCATATCCGAGCGGCTGGGACATATCGGAAATCACGGCCATGGTTTTGCGGCCGACATGGTTGCCGATCCGGACCATTGTTTCAGCGAGGCGGATAGCATCTTCTTCTTTTTTCATAAAAGCGCCGGCGCCTGTTGTGACATCTAAAACAATGGCATCTGCACCCGCAGCGATTTTTTTGCTCATGATTGAACTTGCAATCAGCGGAATGGAGTCCACCGTTGCAGTGACATCTCTTAGTGCGTACAGCTTTTTATCAGCGGGTGCCAGGTCGGCGGTTTGTCCGATAACGGCGACTTTTTCCCGGTTTACCAAATCAATAAACTGGTCTGTCGTAATTTCAACATGAAACCCTTGAATGGATTCCAGTTTGTCAATGGTACCGCCTGTGTGCCCCAAGCCCCGGCCCGACATTTTCGCTACCGGGACGCCGAGTGCTGCTACAAGGGGGGCGAGGACAAGAGTTGTTGTGTCACCGACACCGCCGGTTGAATGTTTGTCCACTTTGATGCCGTGGATGGCGGACAGATCAAGCGTTTCCCCGGAATGAACCATCGCCATGGTCAGATCCGCAATTTCCAGGTCTGACATATCCTGGAAATAGATGGCCATGGCCAGGGCGCTTGCCTGGTAATCAGGGATGGTGCCTTCTGTATACCCCTTCACAAAAAAGTTGATTTCTTCCGTTGCCAGTTCTCCGCCGTTCCGCTTTTTTTCAATAATGTCGATCATCCGCATGGCTCGTCACCTTTCTTTTCAGCGTAATTCGTTCAAAAAGCTGGTCCCGATTTTAGGCGCACGGACACCGAAGTTCTCTGCGATCGTTGCGCCGAGATCGGCAAACGTCTGCCTTACAGGAAGGGCACGACCTTCTTTAAAGCGCGGGGAGTAGACAAGCAGCGGCACAAATTCCCGTGTATGGTCCGTTCCTTTAAACGCCGGGTCGTTTCCGTGATCAGCCGTAATAATCAGTAAATCTTCGTCTGACAGTTCCGGCAGCACTTCATCAAGCCGCTTGTCAAACGCTTCAATCGCTTGTCCGTAGCGGATCGGATCACGGCGGTGGCCGTATTTCGCGTCAAAATCGACAAGGTTCGTAAAACAGAGGCCGTGGAACGGTTTTTTCAGTTCGTCCACTAATTTATCCATGCCGTCCATATTGCTTTCGGTGTGGAATCCTTTTGTGATCCCGTGACCGCTGAATATGTCGTTGATTTTCCCGATGGCGATGGAATCCAGCCCGCTATCTTTGATAAAATCCATCACGGTTTCTTCCGTTGGTTCCAGCGTAAAGTCTTTCCGGTTGGACGTTCTTGTAAAATTATCGGCGGACGTTCCGACATACGGCCTTGCAATGACGCGCCCGATCCGGTAAGGCTCATCAATTGTCAGCCCCCGTGCATATGTGCAGATTTTGTACAATTCTTCAAGCGGGATGATTTCTTCATGGGCCGCAATCTGAAGTACAGAATCACCGGAAGTATACACGATCAGCTCCCCTGTCTCCATTTGTCTTTCACCGAACTGCTTAATGATTTCCGTGCCGCTTGCCGGTTTGTTCCAAAGCACTTTACGGCCGCTGAAATCCTCGATTTTTTTTATCAATTCATCCGGAAAACCTTCCGGAAACGTGCGGAGCGGGCTCGTGACAGGAAGACCCATCATTTCCCAGTGGCCATCCATGCTGTCTTTCCCTGCAGAAATCTCTTGCATTTTGGTGAAGAAAGCTTTCGGATGTTCCTGAACCGGCACCCCAACGAGCGGTTTTTCCGGACGGATATTGGACAATCCCATCGCTGCCATATTCGGGACGTTAAGCCCGTTCATTTTTTCGGCAATGTGGCCGAGTGTGTCGCATCCTTCATCGTCGTACTTTTTTGCATCGGGCGCTTCTCCTATTCCGACCGAATCCAGTACAATAATCGATACTCTTTTAAATTTTTCTGCCATTATTGTTCTCTCCTTTTATGCCAAAACATAGTTTGAAGAATCACTTGCTTTCATGCTGGTCACTGCGCAGGTACCCCGTTGTGAAACAGAAGGACAGCCACAGTGAAAGGTCTACCTGTAAAAACGGCTGGCCGGCAGGTAGCAAGGAAGCTCCGAAAAAACAGGTAAAAGTTTTCACCTGCTGTAATCGCTTCCTTTCGCCCCCATCATAGCCCTCTGTTTTTTCTTTGTCAATATCTGGGACACAGCGATATTGGGGATGCCTGTTTTTTCGCGCGTTGCGTCCATTCGGTATGGGTATTGCTAAAAAGCTGGCCGGTCTGGAACATTTGTCCAATTAGCATTCCTGTTTTTCCGTGAATTCAACGGGTGTGCTATATTGCCTGGCCATCACAACGCAGGAAACCGTTTTTTCCCACGCGTTCTTCTTTTACCGGAAATTGAAACCCTTATTTTATCCCTGTTCCATGCCCAGCAATTGTTTGGCGGTATGTTGATCGGTAATCAATACATTTGCATAGCCGGCTGTAAGTGCCGTATGGGCAGGAAGGACTTTCCGTCTGCCGCCCGCAACGAGGATGGACCATTCCTTTTTGCGCAGCTCCGCAAGTTCAATGCTCACCGTCCGCTTGTTAATCGTTGTGTCACATATTTCCCCGTTTCGGTCTATAAACCGTGAGCACACATCCCCGACAGCTTTTTCCATCAGTTTTTCTTTTTCCGCCTCAGTAAAATAACCAAGTTTAAACAGCAAGGCTTCTTCATCTGCAGCACCGACCGTAAAAATGGCTGCCTGGGCTTCCCTGCCTTTCTCGATAATTTTTTGGATGGATTGATCTTGCATGACGATCTCCATGGCTTCCGCCTTTTCAAACAACAGCGGCAACGGAAAATAGACAGGGAGCGTCTGCAGGGCATTGCCGAAAAGCATTAACGTTTCCCATGCGTACGTGTTTACATGCGAAAAACTTGTCCCGCCTTTTAACTGTACCACTTCTGCCCCTTTTACATGCATTTTCGGAAGTTTTGCCGCGACCTCATAGATGGTCGATCCCCAGCTGATGCCGATGCTCATGCCGTTTCGGATCAATCCGCTTACATATTCGGCCGCCCGAATGCTCACATAATGCAAGATGGTTGCCGGATCTGATGCAGGTGAAAACGCGACACAGGCTTCTTTCAGGTGATATTTTTCAGCCAATTGCTGCTCGAGTTGCTGCAAATCCACGAAAGGGTCCGCAATTTTGATTTGTACATATCCCTTTTCTCTCGCGTATTGTAGCAATCTGGAAACCGTCGGACGAGATATTTTTAAATGTTCAGATATTTGCTGCTGGCTGTAGTTTAGTTGATAATAGAGCTCTGCCACTTCAATGCTTAACTTGCTTTTCTCCATTTCTTTCTTCATCAGGTTCCCCTCCCCGGCCTGATACAAAAATGAGCACTTTGTATAAAATTTTTGTGGAAAATCGTGAAACGCGGCAGCACGGCTTGGAATGCAAACATGCAGCAGCTCTTTCTGCCTTTATTTTAACCGTTCTTCTTTACATTTGGCAATCGGGTTTGTGAAATTATTTTCATGTCTGCGTTTACAAACTTTCGCGAGCGTGTTATATTGGCACTAGTATTCAACTTGGTTTGACCTTTTTTTCTCCCTTTTGTACAATTCAGACATGCTGCATCCGGTCATTTTGTACGGATGACAATTTCAGTAAAGGAGCATCATAAAATGAGCACACATATTGGCGCAAAACAAGGCGAGATTGCTGACACGATCCTGTTGCCGGGAGACCCGCTCAGGGCGAAGTATATTGCGGAAAATTTCCTTGAGAACGCAGTATGTTATAACGAAGTGAGAAATATGTTCGGATTTACGGGAACGTATAAAGGCAAAAAAGTATCGGTACAAGGCACAGGCATGGGCATTCCTTCGATTTCGATTTATATCACGGAACTGATGAAGGATTATGGAGTGCAAAATTTGATTCGGGTTGGGACATGCGGCGGCATTCAAAAAGATGTCAAAATCCGTGATGTCATTTTGGCCATGGGGGCATCGACCGACTCCCAAATCAACCGGAAAATTTTCGGTGCAATGGATTACGCACCGCTGGCAAATTTTGACTTGCTGAAAAGCGCATATGAAAGCGGCGTGGAAAAAGGATTGAATTTGAAAGCCGGCAATGTGTTCAGTGCGGATTTATTCTATGATGACTACGCCGAACACGAAAAATGGGCACAATACGGCATTTTGGCCGTTGAAATGGAAACTGCAGCCCTCTACACGCTGGCAGCCAAATATGGCAGAAAAGCACTGGCAATTTTAACGGTCAGCGACCACCTGTTAACAGGGGAAGCGACAAGTGCTGAAGAACGCCAGACCACATTCAATGACATGATCCGCGTTGCTTTAGATGCTGCTGTAAAGTAAGCAAAAAATGTTGCCGGCCGGTTTATCGGCCGGCTCTTCTTTTTCCCGGAATCCATTGCCCTCCCTGGTTTTTCTTCCCTTTCCTGTAAACTGAAAATTTAATCTTTGAAAATAATTTTATGTTTGCGTTTACAATTGTTCAATTTGGTGTTATATTCACTTTGTGAAACAGAACACAGCCACCCTGCTTTTGTTTAAACTTTTTCCAAAAACATTTGAAGTTTCAGCATAAAAGGAAGTGTACAAACACACTTACGCCTCCATGTTGAAAGCTTCATAAACGTGTCGTTTATCTTAATGGAAAGAAGGTCTATGCCATGTTCGGATATTTGCTTCTCAACATCGTTGGCATTTTGGTATTTATTGGCGTCGCCTATTTATTATCTAAGGATAGAAAGCATATTCAATGGAAATCCATTTCTTTAATGGTTGTTCTCAATATTTTCCTGGCTTGGTTTTTAATCCGTTTTCCGGTGGGGCGCGCCATGGTACACGGGGCAGCATACGGTTTTAACTGGCTTGTGCAGACGGCTTACGACGGTATCGGGTTTGCCTTTTCAAGCTGGGTGCATGTCAAACAAATGGACTTTTTCGTCAGTGCATTGCTTCCGATTTTACTCGTCGTTCCTTTATTTGACATTTTAACTTATTTCAATGTATTGCCTTGGATCATCGGCAAACTCGGATGGATTTTGTCCAAAATTACCGGTCAGCCGAAATTCGAGTCGTTTTTCTCTGTTGAAATGATGTTTTTGGGCAATACGGAAGCGTTGGCGGTTTCCAGCCTGCAAATTAAAAAGAACAGCCCGGAGCGGAATTTAACACTGGCGATGATGTCGATGAGCTGCATTACCGCAGCCATTGTCGGGGCCTATACACAAATGGTGCCGGGACAATTTGTGCTCTCTGCCATTCCGCTCAATATCATCAACGCTATTATTGTTGTCAACATCTTAAACCCTGTAAAGATCGATCGGGATGAAGATAAAGTAGTGGAAGTCAAAAAAGAAGAAAAAGAACCTTTCTTTTCTTTCCTTGGCGACTCCATTCTGGCAGCGGGCAAATTGATTTTGATCATTGCCGCTTCTGTTATCGCATTTGTCGCACTTGCCGCATTGATTGACAAACTTCTGATGCTCATCGCACCTTGGCTGACAATGGAATCGATTTTGGGCATCATCTTGTTCCCATTCAGCTTTTTGCTCGGACTGCCGGCAGACCAGGCTTTCCAAATGGCACAATATATGGGGACGAAGCTGGTTACCAATGAGTTTGTTGTAATGGGTGAAATTGCGCCAAAAGTCAACACGTTCGCACCGCATTTCCGTGCCGTCCTTTGCACGTTCCTGATTTCTTTTGCGAACTTCTCGACACTGGGAATGGTGATCGGTGCGTTTAAAGATTTGTCGGACAAAGCAACTGTACACCATATTTCGAAAAATGCAGGCTATTTAATCCTTTCCGGTATCCTTGTCTCGCTTTTGAGCGCCGGCCTTGTCGGTTTGTTTGTATGGTGATAGGATGATCATGTGTAAAATTTTCCCTGAAACCAGGGGGCTTCGTTCCGGAAGAACAAAATTTAAAAACTCCGTGCACCCTTCCTGTTCGCGGATGGGGTGTACGGCTCTTTAGATGAGGTCTCCTTCTCTATCTGATACCTGGACAGATGGTGAAGAGATGTCGAAGGAGCCGCTCGTTTTCCGACTTGTTGCTGGCTTTTCATCTTTCTGCTGTTTGAAAAAACGGTTTCTGTCTGTTCATGCCGGCTGGAGGTGTAGCAAACATCCCGTTCTAAACAGGCAGGAATCGGCGGTTGCCAATAGAACATACAAATAAAAAGGGAATGAATCAAAATGTCTCATCACCAGTTCTATCATGATCGTACGCTGTCTTCCGGCCGGCCATCCTTATGGCAGGCCTTTTCTGATAAATCTATTATAAAAAGAGAAATCACGGCCGGGATGACCGGTTTTTTCGCCATTTCGTATATCATCATTGTCAATCCGATGATTTTGGCGGATGCCGGGATCCCCGTCAATTTAAGTGTATTTGCCACCATCCTGTCTTCTGTAGCAGGCTGCCTGATGATGGGGTTTTGGGCCAATGCCCCGATCATCCTAACGCCCGGAATGGGAGTCAATGCCTTTTTTACGTATACGATTGTCGTCAATATGGGATTGTCATGGCAACAAGCGCTTGCGATTTCCATGCTGGCCAGTGTGCTGTACATGCTTGTTGCTTTTACAAAACTGAGCACGGTGTTATCGGCTGCCATCCCGGCTGCCTTAAAAACCGGCATTACAGTCGGAATCGGGTTGTTTCTTGTTGAAATCGGGCTGGAAAAGGCGGCGCTGATCCAGCCGGGGAAAGCTTCCTTAATCGAGCTCGGCTCTCTCACCAATCCGAATGTCCTTCTTTTTTTGTTCGGCCTTTTTGTCAACTTGATGCTTTTTATCAAAAAAGTAAACGGCAGATTTTTGATTGGCATTGCAGTGACGGCGATTGCTGGCATCCTGTTTGGCATCCACGGCAGCCAGTCCGCGCATGTGCCCTTATCCGATTTTACGAACTATGGCGCAATTGTTGGAAAAGGGGATTTCTCACACCTGTTTTCTCTCCCGTTTTTGCTCGCAGTCTTTTCCATGTCGATGATCCTCATTTTTGAGTCGATGGGCATGTTGGAGGGCATCCTCCCCGATAAAAGGAACTTTAAAAGGACTTTCGAAGGGAGTGCTACGACAAGCTTGATTTCGGGGATATTGGGCACAAGCCCGACCGTTGCCGCTGCAGAAAGCGCGGCCGGAATCGAAAGCGGCGGCAGAACGGGGATCATGGCGGTAACAGCCGGCATTCTGTTTGCCTTATCGCTTTTCTTTACGCCACTCTTGGGTTATATTCCGCAGGCTGCCATTGCGCCAATTATCGTCATTACCGGCGCCATCATGATGCAGCAGTTAAAAGACCTTCATTTCGATGATTTCAGCAGCTGGTTTCCGGCATTTTTGATCATCGTGCTGATCCCTTTTACATCCAGTATTTCTACCGGCCTTTCTTTTGGCTTTGTAGCTTGGCCCGTTCTGAAAATCCTGGAAGGGAAGGCAAAAACATTACACCCTGTGATGATCTTGTTAGGGGCTTTATTTCTGATCAACTTGATCTGCAGCGCTTTATTATAATAGGAAGAAAAGCGAAAAACCCGTCTGGAAATGAACTTTCCAGACGGGTTTTTTTGAGGGGTTTTGTGCCACCGGCGAATTTCTTTTTGCTTCATTGGCCCTGTGAAAGACGTTTCACGATACAGGCAACAGTCTTTTGTCCTTCATTACCTCGATGAAAGACATTCCGAGCCGCGAGCAAATCTGTTTTGTCCTTCATTGACTCTCTGAAGGACATTTCCGGACTCAACCAAACGCCTTTTGTCCTTCATAGCCTTTACAAAAGACATTTCACACAGTGGCCAACTCCGTTTTGTCCTTCATCCGCGGGGCTACAATTTTTCATATCCCTTAATGCAATGCCCCGCCTGTTTCCACCAGATCTTTTTCGGCCGTGGCGGAGACGAAAACTGCAATTTCAAGCGCTTTGACGATCATTTCAAGTGACATGCTCGGGGCACCTGTTTCGGTTGTTTGCTCCGGAATATAAGGCACGTGAATAAAACCGGCGCGGGCTGATATGTTGTTTTTTGCCAGATGGTGCATGACGCCATAAAACAGGTGGTTACAGACAAATGTGCCTGCTGTGTTGGAGACAGCAGCCGGGATTCCCGCCTCCCGCAGCTGCCTCGTGATCGTTTTAATCGGCAGCGTTGACCAATAAGCCGCGGGGCCGTCCGCTGCAATCGGGACGTCAATGGGCTGATGATGCTGATTGTCCGGGATACGGGCATCATCAATATTAATCGCCACACGTTCCGGCGTGATTTGCGTGCGCCCGCCTGCCTGTCCCACACAAATGACAACATCGGGCTTTTCGCGTTCAATGGCCTCAGCAGCGGTCCGGATCGATTCGTGAAATACGGTCGGCACTTGCTGCGTGACGATGCGAATGCCTTCCATATTTTTTCCGTCCAATTGCTTTACCGCTTCCAGGGCAGGGTTTACTTTATCCCCGCCAAAAGGATCAAAACCGGTTAAGAGTACTTTTTTCTCCATTTTCCTCTCCTCCTTCAATAAAGTGCCATGATCTCTCATTTACTCACGAATAGGTATTGATTTACCCCATACCTCTAAATGGATCTCATCCTATTTGACTAACAGATACATCAATACAATGTTAAATGCAAGTGTCAGCAGCGCGGTTGGCACTTGTACACGGATGACATGGTTTTTATCTTTTAAATCCAATAGCGCAGCCGGCACAATATTAAAATTCGCTGCCATCGGGGTCATGAGCGTGCCACAGTAACCGGCGAACATCGAAAGGGCTGCAATCTGGTCCGCATTGGCACCGAACCGCTCGATCAAAAACGGAATCGCAATCCCGGCCGCCATCACCGGAAAAGCAGCGAACGCATTGCCCATAATCATCGTAAAAAGCGCCATCCCAACACAGAAAACGAACACGATCCAGAAAACCGAATTTTCCGGAATCACTTTTGTAATCAGGCCTGACACCACTGTGCCGACCCCTGCTTTTGTAAAAATGGTACCGAGTGTCGCCAGCATTTGCGGAAGGACAACAGCCCAGCCGATTGCTTCCAAAAGACGCCGTGATTCTTTAAACGTGGTTTGCGGACGGCTTTTTGTCAGCATCATTGCGGTAAGGATGGCAATGATACACGCCACTCCAAGCGCGACAAGCGTCGGATTGGATGGGTCCAGCAAAAGACGCGAGCCGATTTTCACATTGACAAGCAATTTTGAGCCCAATACGGTTAAAACCGGGATGAGTATTGCCGGCAGAAAAAGCCGGTTTCCCAATCGTTTGCGGCTTTTTTCCCGCTCATCCGCACCTGCCCCATTGTAGCTTCCCTTTTGCAGGCCGCCAAATGCCACAATCGCCACCATGGCAAGCACCATCAGCCCGGTGTAAAAAGGCGGAATCACTTTTCCAAACAAGAGCGTCACGGCGTAAATCAGGTAAAAAAGGCCGGACGGGATGCGCCTGCTGTTTGCTTGATCAAAAAAAGTGTAGACAGAGCAGAAAAAGCAAACGATTCCCATGATGATATAAATCCACTCAGTTGAGATGATCATTTTTTCACATCCTTGCTTCCGGTTTTTCCAAGCTTGCGGTCCAGTTTCCGGTCAAAGAGGCGGAGCCGGATGGAATGGACGATAAATACGAATATGGCTGTCGGCAACCCCCAAAGCGCCATCGAAATCGGATCCGCTTTAATGCCGTTTTGGTCAAAAAATCCTTTCATTAAAAGAATGGCGCCGACCGCAACAAAGATATCTTCTCCGAAAAACAGGCCGATATTGTCGGCAGCTGCCGCTTGGGCACGAATTTCTTCTCTGTCTTCTTCCGGTACATCACCGTATTTTGCTTCTGCCGCCCCTTCAGCCATCGGTGCGATGAGCGGCCGCACTGTTTGCGGATGTCCGCCCAGGCTGTTCAGACCGAGCGCCGCGGCAATTTCGCGGATCAGCAGGTAAAATGTCAGAATTTTACCGGCCGTTGCTGCTTTGATTTTGGAAACGAGGTGTTTCGCCTGTTCCTGTAATCCGCTTCTTTCCAGAAGGCCGATCACCGGTAAGGTAATAATTAAGATGGACATATAGCGGTTTGTTGTAAAAGCTTCCCCGAATTGCGTAATCAGTTGTTTCAGCGGGAGACCCGCGATCAATCCGGTGACAAGACCCGAAACGGTCACAACGACCAGCGGGTTAAATCTGAGTGCAAATCCAATGATAATCAGTGCGACACCGATCAATACCATACCCGTTCACTCCTTTTCTGTATACAGTTAACCCCCGCCCGTACTTTTTGTTTTTAAATAAAATGAACATCATTTCGCCGCTCTGTCGCCTGCTTGTAAAAAATAGTCATCATGCAAATGGGTGTTCAGGTGATGTAAAAACTTAAGTTCATTTTATATAAATCTTCAAGGCGGGGGAATTCACGCGTTCTATGGGGAATGTACATTTTAATCTGCGGCAGTTCCGAGATTATTTGTTAAAACCAATCAGGCATATGCCGTTGTGCTGCCGGGCTTACCCCGGTTGGCCCCGGTTTTACGAGGAAAGGTTGTGCATTTTCAACACTTGCGTTAATGCATCAATTGCCAATTTAACAGAATTTTAGGTGGGGAGGTTGCGAATTTTCACTCCCTGCAGACTCACAAATATATAGGTATAGGCAGCCGTTATGAGATTGGGCCTGGTTTTACGCGGCGAGACTGCGAATTTTCAGTATAGGCGTTGTGCTGCTCTACTCCCACTACAGCGGGGTGGCGGCCGGGATTCCAGTTGGCGCCACCCTGTTTATATCAGCTCAAATGGCTGATTTTTTCTATCTCGATGCCTTCCTGTTCAAGCGACTGCCGGATAAATGCCGCGAAATGAAGCGCCTGTCTGCCGTCGCCGTGGATACAGATTGTATCAGCACGGACACTCACATCTTCACCTTGCACAGAGGTGACCATGCCCTCTTTGATCATCCGTATTACCTGTTTTGCCGCCGTTTCACGGTCTTTAATCAAGGCATTCGGTTCACGCCGCGGTGTCAAAGCGCCGTCTTGTTGATAAGTCCGGTCGGCAAAAACTTCGCTCGCCGTCTTTAAGCCGGCTTTTTCCCCGGCTTTCACAAGTTCCGAGCCGGCAAGCCCGAATAAAATCAGGTCGGGGCTTACATCATAGACCGCCTCCGCAATGGCTTCGGCGAGTCCCGTATCTTTGGCTGCCATATTGTAAAGTGCGCCGTGCGGTTTTACATGCCGGACGGTGCTTCCTTCTGCTTTTGCAAACGCAGCAAGGGCACCGATCTGGTAGACGGTCATATCATAAGCCTCTTGCGGGGAAATCTGCATATTCCGGCGGCCGAACCCCATCAGATCCGGAAGCCCGGGGTGCGCGCCGATCCCAACCCCTTTTTCAGCTGCCATCCGGACCGTTTTCCGCATTACAGTAGGATCACCGGCGTGAAAACCGCACGCAATATTGGCGGAAGTGATCAAATCCAGTATTTCTTCATCTCTCCCAATGGTATAGGCACCAAAACTTTCGCCCATATCACAGTTCAGATCAATGCTCGGCATGTGTGCCCCTCCTTTTCGCCTGGTAGGCAATCGTTCCCTTCAACATGCGAATTTGTTTTTCTCTTTCTATATAAAGCAACTGTGCTTCCTGCAATGTTATTTTTTTAAACCGGAGCTCATCACCCGGCTTCAGCTGGGCTAATAGCGGCAGATCCACAGAAGCAACCTGGGCGATTTTCGGATATCCCCCTGTCGTTTGCCGGTCTGCCAACAGGACAATCGGCTCCCCGCCGGACGGCACCTGAATAGTCCCGAAGCCGACACTTTCAGATAACATCTCCTGCGTAGCTTTTACCGCCAGTTTCGGACCTTCGAGGCGGTACCCCATCCGGTCGGAATTTTGCGAAAGGCGGTATGGTTCACGGAAAAACGTTCCAATACTTTCTGCGGTAAATAAGTCCTCATGGCGGCCCGGAACGACCCGGATCGTTGGAAACGGACCGTAATCCGGCAGCATGTTTTTCGAAACCGACCATGCTGAGTGGTATTCAAGAGATGCGGTCAGCTGCCTGGACACTTTCCCGGGGATCCCGGTTTCAAGCACATCGCCCGCCTGGAGTGCCCGGCCGTTGAAACCGCCTATCTTCGCACGCAAGTAGGTTGACTTGCTTTTCAGCACTTCCGGAACGGATATCCCGCCGGAAACCGCCAAATAGACCCGGCAACCGATCCCGTCCTGCCTGAGTCTGAGTTCACTGCCGCTTTTCACTTTTTTGGGCCGCCATAGCCCGACCGGTTTCCCGTCCAAAACAGCATGGAACCCGCTGCCGCAAATGGCAATCAATGTATCGTTCTGAAACTCCAGCACCGGCCCTGTGAGTGTAATTTCCAGTGTGGCTTCATTTTCCGGATTACCGGCAAGCAAGTTTGCGATTCTATGGGCAAAAGCATCCATTGCCCCACTTTGGACAACCCCGTATTTTTGGTAGCCGGACCGCCCGAGATCCTGCACCGTTGTCAGCATGCCCGGTTTGATAATTTTAATCATGATGGCATCTTCTCCAGTTCCCGGTATTCTTCAAGGCTCACCGGCCGGAAGCGGATTTTGTCGCCCGCTTGAAGGAGGCTTGGCCCATCCCGATCCGGCCGGAACAGTTTGACGGGAGTCCGACCGATGATTTGCCAACCGCCTGGTGTTTCGATCGGATAAATCCCGGTTTGTTTTCCGGCGATTCCAACCGATCTTTCCGGAATTTTGAGCCGCGGCGTTTTTTTCCTGGGCGCTGCAATTTTTTCAGGCATGCCGCCGATATAAGGAAAACCGGGTGCGAATCCGATCATGTATACGGTGTAGTCGCCGGAAGCATGGATCCGGATCACTTCTTCTGGCGTAAGATCGTTGATGCGGGCAACCTGTTCGAGATCCGGACCGAATTCGCCGCCGTAGCATACCGGGATATCGACTGTGCGCGGTTCTGGGATAGATGCAGGCTGCACTTTTTCAAGAAGCCGAGTGAAATAGCGGGATACATATCTGTAGGGATATTCGCCAAATTTTGCATAAACTTTGAATGGGTCATACAGAACGGTGACAGTTGTGTAGGCGGGAATATATTCAATCATCCACGCAGGCGCCGCATTTTCGATTAATGAAACGATCGCCCGGATTTTCCGGTGGTTTGCAAGGTTGATTTCTTTCCCTGCTTCAATCAGGATTGCGCCGTCGCCTTCCGGAAATAATTGAAAATCCATATAGACGCCTCCATCCTATTATTCATTTAAAGATTATTATCATATAATAACAAATGTTTTCTATTTTGTCACTGGAAAAAACCTGTCCGGCAATGTACACCGCTTCGTTTTGATTTGCCGCAAAGAAATAATAGCAGTTGGCAGCTTTAACGTTTTTTGATCCCATTGCTTGAATCACACGACTGTATCCGTTTTCAATATCGTTTGTTAAAAATGCATCTTGAATCCAATACGGGAAGTTTGCAGATTGAATAGACATGCTGATAGGGTGCGCCCTACAAAAATATTATTTTATGATAATTTAGGAAAGTCTTTCTATTTTTAACTATTCACTTGGTAAACTTTTATATTTCTAAATATACACCGGAATAAAGAGATAAGGCAACAATTGTGTATGTTTCGTTTCCCGCCATGTTGAAGCAGCGGGCTGCATGCCTTGTTCTGAACATGCACTGTTGTTCGGATGGCGCTGCGTTAAAAATGCACGAGGGCTGCTATCCTACGTTCTCTGCTGCATAGGCGTCTGGGCTGAAAAATTGCGCCGGTAGATTTTCAGACTTTTATGCGTGCTGCATTCTTTGCAGCATGGTGGTGCGCGGGGCACCCTATAGCGTGCATCATGTCAGGTGTAAGATGCGGAGGGACGTGAACGGCTCCCTTTATTTCTGGTATAGAAACACATTGAATATTTTTGCTAAAACGTTCTATAATGAAGTTACCTGCTTTTTACGTTAGAAACGAGGGGGTACTTCCTTTGGATAAACCGAAATTGTGGACGAAAGACTTCATTATGATTTCTTCCACAAATTTTTTTACGCACGTTGTATTTTACTTGTTAATGACCAGTATTGCCATGTATGTCACAACCGCCTACCATGCAAGCCAGGGGATGGCAGGGCTTGCGGCGGGAATATTTGTGCTCGCTTCGCTCATTGCACGGTTATTTGCCGGGAAATATTTCGACAAAATCGGCCGCAAGCAGATGCTGGTCAGCGGATTGGTTGTTTTTCTGGCGGTGATGTTGCTTCATTTTAAAGCTGACAGTCTCCTGTTTTTGATGGTTTTGCGCTTTATCCAGGGAGCAATGCACGGCGTGATTACGACAGCGGCCGGCGCCATTGTCGCGGATATCATCCCGAATGAACGGCGCGGGGAAGGCACCGGCTATTATGCGACAAGCATGAATCTAGCGATGGCGATCGGGCCGTTTTTAGGGATTCTGATTACCCGGTTTGCCGATTTTCAGATGATCGTGCTGGTGTCAAGCATCATTGCATTCATCGATCTGATTTCTGCCATTTTGTTATCCGTTCCAAAACCGGCGCCTGCGAATGCACAAGTGAAGGAAATGGCCCGTTTTAAAGTAAAAGATTACTTTGAACCGGCTGCCGTGCCGATTTCAGGTGCAGTTTTTGCGGTTACGCTTGCCTATTCCAGCGTGCTGTCTTTCTTATCTTTGTATGCAAGGGACATTGGACTAACCGGCGCCGCCACTTATTTTTTCCTTGTATATGCGGCAGCGCTCGTCATTACAAGGCCTTTCACAGGCAGATGGTTTGATGAACGCGGGGAAAATGTTGTCGTTTACCCGCTGTTTATTTTGTTAATTGCCGGTTTCGTCCTGCTCAGCCAGGCGCACAGCGGATGGATGCTGCTTACAGCCGGGGCTTTGATCGGGATCGGTTACGGCACCGTACAGTCCAGCTTTCAGGCAATTGCCATTCAGCTTTCGCCACCAAACCGGAAAGCACTAGCAACTTCGACGTTTTTCATTTTTCTTGACCTGGCAAGCGGATCCGGTCCTTATCTTTTAGGAACAGTTGCCGGTTTGATGGATTTCCGGATGCTGTATCTTGCGGTTTCGGGCTGGGTTGTCCTGTGTATTGCCGTTTATTATGCCGTCCATGGGAGAAGAGCAGCAGCCGGCAAAAACAAAACAGCAGCAGAAAGCAAATTTTAACAGGAGGGGTCACACATGACAGAACATCATTTTCATTTAAAAGCAGACTGGCCGGGGCTTCGCAATGATACAGGGAACATTGCATGCGGAAACCTGGTAACGAAAATTTCCATTCCTCCGGAGATGGGTGGCCCGGGTGCCGGCACAAATCCGGACGAAATGTTGCTCGGGGCTGCCGCAACATGTTATATCATTACGCTGGCGGCGATGATGGAACGCAGCAGCCTGGAGAAAGACAGTTTGACAATGGCATCAGAAGGGATCGTCGATGTGACCGACGGCGTATTTACGTATAAAAAGATCATCCACCGACCAGAAATTGTGCTGAAACCGGACGCATCCGAAAGCGATGTCCGGCTCGCGCGGAAGCTCGCAGAAAAAGCCGAAAAATCATGCATGATCAGCCGGGCCATTCAGGGAAATGTGGAAATGGAGCTTGAAGTTACGGTAAAAACAGCCGGCTAACTGGAGCGGCAGGCAACTGTGAAAAAAGAAAAAGGCTGCCCTGCTGTTTGGGAAGCCATTGGAAAAGTGATTTTGCATGTCAGTATACAACATATAGAACGGAAAAAGACGTTGAGGCGGTGTCCCAACGTCTTTTCTTAGCTTAGCTTTTTTGGGAGCTGCCTTCGTTTCCAGCAGCTCCTTTCGGTGAACAACTGTGTTTTTTACAATACTTTGTCCAAAAAGTCCTGTGCCCGGGTTGTTTTCGGGCGCGAAAAGAATTCATCCGGTGTGCTGTCTTCCAAAATTTTGCCGCCGTCAAGAAACAGGACGCGGTCAGCCACTTCGCGGGCAAAGCCCATTTCGTGTGTGACGATAACCATTGTCATGCCGGTTTGGGCAAGATCTTTCATGACGTTCAGCACTTCTTTGACCATCTCCGGATCAAGCGCGGATGTCGGTTCGTCAAACAGCATCAGTTTCGGTTCCATTGCCAGCGCGCGCGCAATCGCGACACGCTGCTTCTGCCCGCCGGAAAGGCTGTCCGGATATGCCTCTTCTTTTTCGGTCAGGCCGACTTTTCTCAACAATTCCCGGGCTTTTTCTTCGGCGGTTTGGCGGTTCATCTTTTTTACTTTCATCGGCGCGTAAGTCAAATTGTCCAGGACCCTTTTATGCGGAAAAAGATGAAAGTGCTGGAACACCATGCCGATTTCTGAACGGACTTTCATCACATTCGTTTTCTTATCGGTGATTTCTTCCCCGTCAATCCAAATCCGCCCTTTTGTCGGCTCCTCCAGGAAATTCAGGCAGCGTAAAAAGGTCGATTTTCCGGATCCGGACGGGCCGATGACAACGACGACTTCCCCTTTTCCGACCTCTGTTGAAATGTCTTTTAAAACTTCATTATGCCCGAACTGCTTATGGAGATGTTCGACTTTAATCACTGTATTTCATCTTCCTTTCTACTTGTTTGCCAAGCATGGTGAGGATAAAGACAAGCACCCAGTAAATCGCAGCGACAAACAGCAGCGGTTCAAAATTGTGATACGTTTGCGCGCCGACAACCTGGGCACGGCGCATCAAATCGAGATAACCGATGGTCGATACAAGGGCGGACTCTTTTGTCAGAGAAACAAATTCATTCATCAACGCCGGCAAAATATTTTTCATCGCCTGCGGTAAAATCAAGTCTTTCATCATTAAATAATACGGTACGCCGAGCGCCTGAGCAGCTTCGGTCTGGCCTTTGTCCACCGCCTGGATCCCGGCCCGAATGATCTCCGATACATATGCCGCAGAGTTTAAGCCGAATGCGAGAATAGCGGATGGAAACGGCTGGATATCGTAACCGGTCAGCTGTGGAATGGCAAAATAAATGAGCATCAGCTGCACAATGAGCGGCGTGCCCCGGAAAATTGATGTATAAATATCGCCTATCCATTTCAATGTTTTAATATGAGAAATTTTAAAAAGGGCAAAAATCGTGCCGAGCACAAACCCGAAAAGGATCGCAAAAAATACAAATTTTAAAGTTACCCATATTCCTTTTAAAATAAAAGGAATATAAGGCACAATTTGGCTGAAATCCAAATTCATGCCTTACACCTCACTTTGTTTGTTTTGAAAAAACAGCGCCCTGCTCAGCAAGGCGCCTGCATGCATTACTGTTTGTCAAGTTTCCATTTCTTTCTCAGCTCGTCCAGTTTCCCGTTCTTTTCCGCTTTTGCCAGCACTTTGTTGACTTTCGCCGTCAATTTGCTGCCTTTTGGCAAAGCAACGGCCATACCTGGTGAGCTCGAGGTCGGGTCGTCAAAGCCAACCAGGTTTTGCTTCTTGATATAGCCTTCTGCGACTGATTTATCAAGATAGGCTACTTGAATCCGTTTTGAAAGCAATTCTTCAATTAAGTTTGTGGAGTTGTCCAGCTTTTTGACCGTAAAATTGTACTTTCCTTTCAGCTTGTCCGCGCCCTCTTCCTGAATGGTGCCGAGCTGGACGCCGACGGTTTTGCCTTTCAAGTCATCCAGTGTCTTGACGGGGGAACCTTTTAGCGTAACAAACATTTCCCCTGAATGATGGTACGGGGTGGAGAAGTCAACGTTTTTGGCACGTTCTTTCGTTGCGGACATCCCGGAAAGGACCATGTCAACACGGTGCGATTGCAGCGCCCCGATCAGTCCGTCAAATTTCATATCTTTAATTTCAAGTTTGTATCCCAGTTCTTTTGCAATATACTTGGCGAGATCCGCGTCAAATCCGACCACATTTCCTGCTGTGTCTCTTGTTTCAAACGGGGCAAAGTCGGCTGAAGTGCCCATGATGAGCGTTTTTTCTTTTTTCGTATTACTTTTGCTGCTGTTTGTTTGGCCGCAAGCTGCCGCAATCACCATTGAAAATACAATTGCGATGCCTAACACGATCTTTTTCACAATGTTTCCCCCTATGAATATATCAGTCTTGGTAAGTATCTTTATTCAACAAAATGTATTTTAACACGTTGTGCAATGTTTGAAAAGATCCCTATTTTAAAAATAAATGTCATTTTTTAGCTGTTTACCGGTATTTTTTTAACGTTTTCCGCAAACTCGCTTTTTACTTTTTCCAAAAGTTCCTGGTTTGTGAGAAGGTCAAACCCGGTCATAGCCAAAGCCAGCGCGCCGCTCGATAAGATCTGATGTGCATTGTCCGTAACCGTCATATCGGCAAATGCTTTTGTATGCGCGACAAGCCCCGGGGCATCTAGGCCGATATACGGGTGGATCGCCGGCACGACATGGCTGACATTGCCCATATCAATGGATCCGTATGAGGTTTTTGGCGGATTGACTTTTTTCATTTTTGTTTGTAAAAGGTTTTCCGTGAACATTTTCGACAATGTCTCGTTTGTGATCATATTGTCATAGCTTAGTTCGTAATTGGATATTTGCACGGTGGCACCGGTCATCATTGCAGCACCCTGTGCGATTCTTTTCACCTTTTCAACCACTTCGTTTAAAACCGCACGGGCTTTGGCGCGTACATAAAACTGGGCCACAGCCTTATCAGGGACAATGTTTGCGGCAATGCCGCCTTCTTTGATAATGCCGTGGATACGGACATCGGAAGTGACATGCTGGCGGAGTGCATTCACGCCGTTAAACAGCTGGATCACTGCGTCGAGTGCGTTAATGCCGTCTTCCGGGTTCGATGCCGCATGGGCTGATTTCCCACGAAAGTCAAACTGGATCGCATCCATGGCAAGCGACTCACCGCTTTCATACGACTCATCGGCCGGGTGGACAATCATCGCGGCATCGATCCCATCGAAAATACCCTGTTCCGCCATCGCAACTTTCGCACCGTTCGTTTCTTCTGCAGGTGTCCCGAGCACCACCACGCGGCCGCCGGTTTCGTCAATCATTTTGCTTAAAAGCACACCCGCACCCGCGCTCATCGTTCCGATCATATTGTGGCCGCAGCCGTGGCCGACACCCGGAAGCGCATCATATTCGCATAAAAAGGCAACTGCCGGTCCCGGTTTTCCGCTGTCATAAACTGCTTTAAAAGCAGTCGGCCTGCCGACAATTCCTTTTTCCACTGAAAAGCCGTGTGACGCAAGGAAGTCCGTGAGTAATTTCATTGACTGGTATTCCTGGTCGCCAAGTTCGGGGTGATGGTATAAGTCGTCGCTCATTTCCCAAAGCTTGGACTCAATTTGACTCAGATGCTGTCTAAGCTGTTCCTTCATTGGATGGCCCCCTTGTATTGTTCGTGTGCGCCAAAGTTAATATTTATAAATAATATGTTATAAATATACATCACCTTTCCCATTCGGGCAACCCCTTTTTTTATAAAAAATACAAAAAGACCCCATCTTGCTTTCAGATGGAGCCTTCTTCGTCATATAAACTACTGCTATTCATGAAATGTTCCAGCCATACGGTTTGCAAATGTCCCGGTGCTCACCGGCACGGGCACAGCAACCATGCCGGCCGTCGCGGGGGCCGTAGATTTGCTGGATGTCCCGTGGCTTTTTTGCAATATGCGGGCTTCCTTATGCCATCATTTTGCAAATATCATTTGAAAATGCAACCGGGTCTTCAATCTCGAGCCCTTCAATCAGCCGCGCCTGGTTATACAACAGGTTTGTATAAAGCTTGCATTTGTCCTTGTCATGGGCGAACGCCTCTTTTAATGCGTTAAATACATCATGATGGATGTTAATTTCGAGCACTTTATCGGCTTTTACATTTTGTCCGTTCGGCATTGCGCTCAACACTTTTTCCATTTCAATCGACACTTCGCCGTCCGTTGTAAAGCAGACCGGATGCGATTTTAAGCGGTGCGAGGCACGGACATTTTTCACTTTTCCGTCCAGTGTCTCTTTCATAAATGCAAAGAGCTCTTTGTTTTCTTTTTCCTCGGCATCGGTTTCTTTTTTGTCTTCCGTTTCAAAACCGAGATCGCCGCTTGATACGGACCTGAATTCTTTTTCCTTATAATTCATGAGCATCTTGATCGCAAATTCATCGATGTCTTCCGTAAAGTAAAGGATTTCGTATCCTTTATCAAGCACAAGTTCCGTCTGCGGCAATTTTTCAATCCGGTCAATCGACTCACCGGTTGCGTAATAAATGTATTTTTGGTCTTCCGGCATGCGGCTTACGTATTCATCAAGCGTAACAAGCTTTTTCTCTTTTGAAGAATAAAACATCAGGAGATCCTGCAAATCTTCTTTGTGCGCGCCAAATTCATTGTACACCCCGAATTTCAACTGGCGGCCGAATGATTTGAAAAATGCTTCGTACTGCTCGCGGTTTTCTTTTAAAAGGTTAGCTAGTTCACGCTTGATTTTGTTTTTGATATTTTTCGCAATCAGTTTTAGCTGACGGTCGTGCTGGAGCATTTCCCGCGAAATGTTCAGAGACAGGTCTTCGGAGTCGACCATCCCTTTGACAAAACTGAAATAATCCGGTAAAAGATCCGGGCATTTTTCCATAATCAGAACGCCATTCGCATACAGTTCCAGCCCTTTTTCATATTCCGGCGTATAATAATCGAACGGAATTTTTTCCGGAATGTAAAGAATTGCATTGTAACGCACGGTGCCGTCAACTTTGATGTGAATATGCTTGACCGGTTTGTCAAAGCCGTAATGCTTTTCCATATAAAATTGCTCATAATCTTCATCTGTCAGCTCACTCTTGTTTTTGCGCCAGATCGGGACCATGCTGTTGAGCGTTTGTTCTTCTTTGACCTCTTCGTATTCATCATCGCTGCCCTCTTTCAGGCGCCTTTCCGTTACATCCATTTTAATCGGGTAGCGGATAAAATCGGAATATTTTTTCACAATGGCCCGCAGCCGGTACTCTTCCAAATACTGATCGTAGTCTTCATCCTCTGTGTTTTCTTTCAGCTTCAATATAATATCCGTACCGTTGCCGTTTTTTTCGCACGGCTCAATCGTATAGCCTTCCGCACCTTTCGACTGCCATTTATAAGCCTGATCGCTCCCCGCAGCCTTGGAAATGACGGTAATTTCATCTGCCACCATGAACGCCGAGTAGAAGCCGACGCCGAACTGGCCGATAAGATCATACCCGTCTTTCATTTCATTGTCATGTTTAAAAGCGAGCGAACCGCTTTGCGCGATCGTGCCGAGGTTTTCTTCCAGTTCCGTCTCCGTCATGCCGATCCCGGTATCAGAAACAGTCAGCGTCCGGTTTTCTTTATCCGGGGTAATTTTAATGTAGTAGCTGTCTTTATCAAATGTTAAATTTTCATCTGTCAAAGCTTTGTAATAAATTTTATCAATCGCGTCGCTGGCGTTGGATATCAGCTCACGCAAGAAAATTTCTTTTTGCGTGTAAATCGAGTGGATCATCATGTCGAGAAGCCGTTTGGATTCTGCTTTAAATTCCTTTACCGCCACTTCGATCTCTCCTTTATATGTATAGATGATGGCAATGTCCCTTTAGCACTCCTAACACCAGAGTGCTAACATCTTATTTTTTAGCACAGCACCGCTTGTTTGTCAATGAAACAGTGGCAGAAATTGTCCTTTCCAACTGCCAGGGGTTGTTCTATAATTAATTACTGACATCTAAATACGGGCTTGGGCGATGGAAACAGGTGAAATTCCTGTACGGTCCCGCCACTGTGATGGAAAAAATTTTCCTAAGTCAGATCTTTCTCCCAAGCTGTCGGTTTATTTGAAGCCTACGAGGTATAGGCGAAAAATTTTTGCCCTTGTATACCTCTTTTATACAAGGGGTTTTTTATGAAAGGAGAGCGGTAATGGTGGGAAAAAGTGCAAGAAGACTCTTTCTGGGAATTGTTTTTGTTTTGGCATTTGCAGTTCCAATCCACAGTTTTGCAGCAGTATCTGTCTGCAAAGATATAAAGGATACGGCATCATATTTTAAATCTTCCGCTTTAAACTCGGATTTTGCAGTAGCCGCACTGGCAAAGGAGAATTTGCTAACAGCCCATGAGATAAAGCAGTACCGGAAAGTTTTAATAAACCGGGTGAGAGCCAAAGGCAAAGAGTTAACCGGTACGGAACTCGTTAAGACCATCATTGCTCTAAAAGCGATTGGAGAGGATCCGGAAAACTTTCAAGGAGAGAATTTGATCAAACGCGTATACGATACGGCGGCAGAAAGCTCGGTAACCGGATATGCCTATGATTTAATCGCTTTGAATACGGATAATTATGAGATTCCGAGTGATGCACCGAATACTCCTGCTAAAATTGCAGCAAAACTGGTTGATGCGGAACTTCCGGACGGCGGTTGGAGCTGGAGTTTGACCGCCAAAAATTCGGATGTTGACTCAACCGGCATGGTACTGACCGCGCTTGGCACTTATCAGGATAAACATGATAAAGATGTGAACACGGCAATCCGGGATGGCATTAAATACTTGAAGGCAGCAGAAAAAGAAAACGCCAGCTTTGACAATTCGTGCACAACCGCCCAGGCCATCATCGGTCTTGTCTCTGTCGGCGTTGACCCGTCAACCGATGATTTTGTTAAAAAAGGCATGAATCCAATTTCTGCGCTCAGCACCTATAAAGATGCCAAAAACGGCGGGTACAAGTGGCAAACGGCAAGCGAATCTTCAGATAGCTTTTCAACAGAACAGGTTTTCCAGGCCCTTGTCGCCTATGACCTTTTTCTCAAGGGGGATACCCTGTATAACTTCCGGAAAGTAAGCAGCTCCTATTCTGCCTGTACAGACGCAACCGATTCGGGTGCCGGGGACAAGGATTCGAGCAGTAGCAATACCGGGAGTAAAGGTAGCGACAATTCTCCAAATAATAATGGGACTGGCAAAACCACCAGCCAAAGTCCAGCTGCTGCCGCTGCAAAAGTGGTTGAAAAGCATGCGAAAGAAGTCGTCACCAAAACGAATACGATTACGAAAGATCATACAATTACAAACAACAACACCATCACAAAAACCAACACGGTAGAAAAGCCAGCTGCAACTAAAAATCAAACGCCGGCAAAAGCAGAAAAAGTTTCACATGCAAAAAAAGAGGACAAGCCTGCAGCTGCAACTGACCAGGCAACCCCTGCAGAAGATGTGCAGCAAGAGCCGAAAAAAGTCGTTATTACCAAAACAACGGGTATTTCTCCTGTGCACGGCTGGGTCGGTTCCCTATCTGCGGGTGCAGGCGTCATCCTGCTAATCATCAGTAAAAAATTTCTGGGGGTATGAGCAGGAATGAAATATAAAAGCATGATCATTGATAGTATTGCCGTCTTATTGATTGCATTCGGCGCCTGGTTTTTGATCGACGGTTTCCATTTTGAATCGAAAACCGTTAAAACCTATTCAGAAACAACACAAGTTGCAAACACTGCAGCAAAGGAAAAGAGTACGGCAGCAAAAGAAAATACATCCGGAAAGAAAACGGACGACGCTGGCAGTATCAAAACGGATGAAAAAAGCAATACGGGCGGATCCGGAAGCAACGTGAAAGATTCAGCCGCTCGTTCCAAAAATACTGAGGCTAAAGCTTCGACAGACAGCAAAACGGATGAAACACCTGCCACAAATACAAAAACGGCGGTCACATCCAGCACATCAACAAAAACGACAACTGGGGCTTCTTCGTCCGGTTCCAATGACAGCAGTGCTTCCGACAACACGGGAGCCTCATCTAAAGCAAAGGCCGAAACGGTTTCTTTAACGGTAAAGGGCTATAAAGGGCCAGTTTTCGGCGGCAAATACAGTTATAAAAGCGGAGACACAGCATTTTCCGTTTTAAAAACAGCTACCGCTTCTGAAGGTGTAAGCGTCGATTATTCCGGATCCGGTGCAACGGCCTATGTAAAAGGCATTGACGGCCAGTATGAAGGGGATCAAGGCGGCATGAGCGGCTGGAAATATAAAGTAAACGGAAAAGAGCCAAACGTTTCCGCAGGGACGTATAAATTAAAAGCCGGCGATCAGGTTGTCTGGTTCTATTCTAAATAGGAGTGCATAATATGGGGAATCAGCCGCTTGAAAAAAAGAAGTCAGCGAAGAACGCTTCACGGCTGACAAGGAGAATGGCGCTTCTTGCCATGCTAGCCGCACTGAGCGTGGCCGGACGGATTTTGATGGCGTCAATCCCGAATGTCCAGCCATGCACGGTGATCATCATTTGCAGTTCTTTTGTTTTCGGCATCCGCTTCGGTTTGGCGCTTGCGTTTTTAATCGTTTTCGGTTCCGATATGTTTCTTGGCATGGGGTTGTTTGCGATCATGCAATTTCTTGCGTGGGGGAGTATCGCGGTGCTTTCCGGTCTGCTCGGCAAGAAAGAGTTATACAAAAAAATCCCGCATCTCGTGTTATGTTTGTATGCAGCTTTTACCGGCTTCCTGTTTGGCTTTATGGTTTCATTAAATTATTTGTTTATCGGCGGGCCGTTTGCATTTTGGACATACTACCTCGGCGGGCTGTTGTTTGACAGCTACCATGCCGCGGGAAACTTCTTCTTTTATTTGATCTTAGGGCCGATTTTGATCAAACTGATTACAAAAGAAAAAGCACGGATAGATCGTATTTAGCCCAAGGCTGCCTGTTTCATGCAGGCAGCCTTGTTTGGGTGTTGTGATAGGGATGGATAAAATTGGCAACAAAATGACATAGTAAATTACTTGAAGATTGGCAACGTTTTTAAGATTATACGATTTCATTTATATATTGCATTAATTGTCTTATACTGCGAGTCTTTCGAGCTTCCATTGAATTGCACAATAAACACTAGCACCTCCTTAGTATCCATCAAAGGAGGTGCTGTCCTGTACTTATCAAAATTATACGTACTGATTACCCAGTTCTTCAATCTGTAATTGATATTCCCGCACAAAAGCCCTGGCCATCTTGGTAACTCCCGTAAAATCATTGTTTTCCGCAGGCTTCAACAAGCTTCCGCCAACGCCAATCATTCTGCATCCTACCTTTATCCAATCCCCCATATTATCCAGGTTTATGCCGCCCGAGGGCATAATTTCCAGTTGTGGCAAAGGTGCTTTAACATTTTTCACAAAAGCCGGGCCGACAATGTTACTTGGAAACAATTTAATTATTTCCGCACCTGCTTGCATTGCTTCTTTCATTTCATTAACAGTCATACACCCAGGGAAATAAGGAATTTGATAAAGATTACATAGCAAAGCAGTACCCTTATCAAAAGTTGGTGAAACGATAAATTCTGCTCCAGAAAGATGTGCGATTTGGGCAGTGGTGGAATCAAGAACAGTGCCGGCCCCTATCAATATATCACGTCGATCTTTATATTTCTCTGTAATTTTTCTTATTGCGAAATCCGCGTTAGGGACCGTAAATGTTAATTCAATATTTTTGATCCCGCCTTCAATCAAAGCATCTGTAATTGGGGCTTGCTGAATAAGCAAAATTTCTAGATTTGGCAAGGATGCTCACGGCTTTTGCTTAAATTGAATGCAAGGGTTTTATAAAAAATACAGGGAAAAACTTGCACTTGAAACGCACCCTATGTGAAGGAAGGCCTTCATTTTTCTGCGCTTCCTTAACATAGACACCCTCTATGTGAAGAAAGACCTTCGTTTTTTCGTGCTTCCTTAACGTAGACGCGCCCTATGTGAAGAAAGATCGTCCATTTTCCTCGCTTCCTTCACCTAGGGATTGCTGAGAATAAGCAAAATTCCTAGACTTAGCAAAAATTTAAGTTTGCACTTGAAAGCTGATTCAAAGTATAGAGCAGACAGAATCGCATTTTCAAAGATGGTTTCTTCTATATTTTTAGATAAATCTTGTTGACAAATTGGGTACAAACTCAGAGTCGGATTCGTTCAGCAAGTCCTAATTAGGGTTTGCTGAATAAACAAAAATTCCAGATTTGACAAGGATTTTTCCGTCTCCCCTTATGCCCCGGCAGTTTCCTCCGCGTTCCGGTTAATAACTTCAATGATGCCGGGTCGTCCATATTGTCTTCAAAAATCCCGGCAATGCTGACGACGGTTTTGAACGGTTCCTGCCATCGCTGCCTCTCTTATTCGCACCGTAAAAATGTCCATCATAATCACGCAAGCCGGTACACGACAAATTTTTCGTATGGATTATGCTCATATAAAAGTGTTAGCGGGACTTCGAGCTTTTTTTCAAATGGCGTATGGTCTTCAAGGAAGTAAATATAGTCCTGTGACGGATAATATAAAATAATGTCTGTTTCCCGGTGTGCTTCTTCCACCGAGCGTAAAATATTTTGCACAACCTTCATAAAGATTTGTACGGAAAACGGATTAAAAAAGTAAAAACGGTTGTCTTCCGGCAGTATCTTATAATTTTCGGCAAGACAGCATATAAAACGAATACGGGCAGGCTGGACAGGGAATTTTCTCTCATAGCGTTTCTTATTTTCGAGGGCTTCCCGGTACAACCCTTCATTCATTTCAATGCCGGTCACAGTTGCACGAAACAAATGATGGATATAAAAATTGAGCCGCCCTTTGCCACAACCGAAGTCTACCACATGGTCGCTTTTGTCCAGTTCATAATGATCGAACAATTCATCAAGTGCATGATAAGGCGTCGGCTCATAACGATTGTAATGCAATGATGCATTAAACCCTTTCTGCTCACCGGTTGTTTTTATATGTAAAATTCCGTCAAAGTAGGCATCGTTCATTGTTTCGCTCCTGTTATTCTTGATAAAAACCAGCCTGCCGTTTATAAAGGGGCAATTGCCTGTTCCAGCCTGTACGGTGACAAATCCAGTTCTGTTTTCCGGCCGAGTGCAAGCCTTGCAAGCTCTGCGCCGAGAAAAGGGCCGGCCGTTAAACCGGATGCCCCGAGGCCGTTTGCACAAATAAGCCTTTCGTAACCGGGCCAAGCACCGATCACCGGCAAAAACCCCGGCGTGAACGGCCGAAATCCGACTTTCACATCCATAAGGGACGCTTCAGCCAAGCCCGGTGCAACCGGCAGCACTTTGCTTAAAACTTCGTGGATCCCGCCGGCTGTGGTGCGCAAATCAAAAGCTTCCGTGTTTTCATGGGTGGCGCCGGCAATGATACGGCCGCCATCGAATGCCAGCAAATACTGATCATTCGGCGGCATGACGACCGGCCAGCTGCTTGTGTCCATACCTTGCAGTTTTAAATGGAGAATCTGTGCTTTTTGGTGGCTGACTTGAAATGCCGCACCGAGCGGTTGGAACAAATCTTTTGCCCATGCACCCGCTGCCACAATCGTTTTGTCCGCATGCAGCGTATGGCTGCCGGCTTCAACCCCGATGACTTTTCTGCCTTCCACAAGCAGCCTGGCACTGCCTTGAATGACTTTGGCCCCGCGTTTGCAAGCAGCATTTAACAGGCAATTGCGCAATGCCTTCCCGTTTACGCGCGCGGCACCGCCTGCATAGACCGCACTGAACCGTTCGTCTAGAATCGGGAACATGTCATGCGTTTCGGCCGCAGACAGGCGTTTCACTTCCCCGATTTCAGGCGCATCTTCCCTTCGCTTTAACGCGCGTTCCTGCATTTTATCGAGCTTTTCTTCATCTGTATGTATGCTGAGGGCGCCGGTCCGTTTATATCCGGTTTCCGTTTCCCCGTCTTTTTCCAATTGGGCAATTAAATCAGGGTAGTATTTTGCACCTGCTTTTGCGAGCCGGTACCAGTTTTTGTTGCGTCGCTGCGACAGCCATGGGCAAATGATTCCGGCAGCCGCCTCTGTTGCCTGCCCTGGGTCAGCCCTGTCAACCAGTGTAACAGCTGCGCCCGCTTTTGCAAGATGATATGCAGCAGAAGCACCGAGCACTCCGCCGCCAATTACAACATAAGATGGCATAAGTCACGCCTGCTTTCTGTAAAATAAGATTTGCTTTGTATATGAAGTAAAATCCTCAAGATGTTTCTCTATGATTTGCTTTAAAATATCCAAATCAATAGCCTGGTCATCGTGAACAGCGATATTCCGAAACCCAACCATTGCCTTTCATTTTGCGGCCGTTTCTTCATTGATTACTCCGTTCGCTTTCAGCAGATCAAAAGCCTCCCTGCCCGTCTGCGGAAGCCCGAGCTGTTCTTTTGCAGTAATATGCATGGCCAAGTCAATCGATGCTTCACAGGCACGCAGAATATTGAGAATGATGGAGTCCTGTTTCGTAAAATCCTCCAAACTTGCAGGAGAGCCGCTGTACACTTCCCGGACACGTTTCAGACAGCGCTCAATAATACTTATCTTATTGAAGACCACTTCATCTTCCATACATAGCCCCGCTTTCTGCAATGTTTTTTAAGATTTCGGCACGTTCCTCGTTTAGCTTTGCATACAAACTATATGCCAGCATGCGTTTTACATTCAGTGCATTTTCATTTTTTATATCCATAACGATGCCGGTTGCAAAAATCTGCGCCTGAAATACAGTAGACGCATGGTTCAGGTCAATAAGATCCACGTCCTTATTTAATCTATCTGCAAGTTCCTGAGCATACAAAAAACATTCATAGGGTGTCATCATGCCGCCTTCTTTGTAAAAAGCGATGTCAACATTACTATCCGGCCGGGCATATCCTTTTGCATACGAACCGAACAAAATGATAAAATCCGGATCTATTTTCTATTTTAAAAAAGCAATGATTTCCCTCCGCAAGTTCGGCGCCCCCCTACACGGTACTCATCCCTATTATACGAACAAGTCGGCAAAAAAGCGAAAAATCCCCGTTCAAACGGGGATTTCCATTTCCGCCAACGTCATAAAGTTTTTTCCACGCTTATTTCAACGACATATCCAGGACCATCCTGCCCTGTATTCTGCCTTCTTCCATTTCTTTAAACACATCTCCCACTTCTTCCAGTCTGCGCGTGTGCACAACCGGGACGACTTTTCCTTCCGCCCCGAACATAAAGGCTTCCTCAAGGTCTTTTCTCGTGCCTACCAAAGAGCCGACGACTTCTATTCCGTCAAGAACCGTCTTCACAATTTCAAGATCCATTGTTTCCGGAGGGAGCCCGACAGCAACGACTTTTGAAACCGGCCGTACAGAGTGGACAGCCTGGTTAAAAGCCTGTTTTGAAACAGCCGTTACCACTGCAGCATGCGCGCCGCCAACTTCTTTTTGGATCCATTCAGCCGGATCGCCTTTCATTTTGGAATTAAAGGTGAGATCAGCACCGACTTCTTTTGCCAGTGAAAGTTTGTCGTCATTGATATCGATCGCAATGACTTTCGCATTAAATACATGTTTGGCGTACTGGACAGCAAGGTTACCAAGACCGCCGGCTCCATAAATGGCAATCCATTCGCCCGGCTTCACATCTGCGACTTTAATGGCTTTATAAGTGGTGACACCTGCGCAAGTAATGCTCGTCGCCTGCCTTGGATCCAGCCCTTCCGGCACTTTTACGGCGTAATCCGCTTTGACAATGCACTGCTCTGCCATGGCTCCGTCGACACTGAAGCCTGCATTTTTCACATCACGGCAAAATGTTTCATTTCCCGTTAAACAGTACTCACAATGCCCGCAGCCTTCAAAAAACCAGGCAACGCTTACACGATCGCCCACTTTAAGAGAAGTGACACCATCCGCGACTTCCCTGACAATGCCGACTCCTTCATGGCCGAGAATGCGTCCCGGCACATCGCCAAAGTCGCCCTTTGCCACATGCAGATCCGTATGGCAGACACCGCAGTATTCGATATCCACCAAAGCTTCCCCATATTCAAGTGGACGCAACTGCACATCTTTGACCTCTACCAGTTTTTGCTTATCAGAACTGACGACTGCTGCTCTCATGCGCATCCCTCCAGAACATATTCGTTGGATATTTCGCAATCTTGGTTTTATTATAATGGCTGCTCTCTGGGCGATCAAGATTTTTTGAAAAATTTTATGATTTTCCCTCTTCGTATATGTCTAGCTTACCTTCCTTGAAACAGGGTATAAATATAGAAACCTTTCTGCCATACTGCGATGAGAAAATAGGTGAGTACGTATGAATATGGACAAGCTGAGTCAAGTGACACCTGGTGTTTACAAGATTGAAGAAAATTATGTTGGCGAAGCCATGAAGAACCTTCGGGAAAACCAATTGATCATTCAAGGCGATATTTTTTGGCACAGCCATGAAACAAAAAAAGTGAAACTGTTGAAGCGTGCCAGTTATTTAGTCGGATACAACCCGTTCATGAAAATGGATTACGACTATTTAATAGAATTAAAAAGTTTGCTGGAAATTTTGCTTGAAGACAAAGATCCTGACCTCGTCCACTGCATAATTAAAAATGCCAGATGGATTACAAAAGATTATATATACACGATCACGGATAACAAAATCAATATTGAAGTGAACCTGACTTAGCTTTCAAGGCAGGACCTTTGTGAAGGTTTTTACAAAGCAGGGGGCCGGGAACTTCTGCACCCCGCGTCGAATGATAGATCATGAAAGGGAACGCAGGCAAGACAGGGCTTAAAAAATTTATCTTACTTGGATGAACAGACAGGCTTGGCATTTTACCCAAGCCTGTCTTCATGATATAAAGTGGAATAAGCTCCGGATTTTTAAAACACTGAAACAAAAAATTTATCATTTTTTGCATGCTTGCCGTTGTACCTTTTGGCCAAACGCTTAGATTTGAACTTACTTTAGCAAAAACGCATAGGCCTGGCGGTTTAACCCCAGGCCTGCTTTTAGGATATAAAGTGAATCAGGTTTTGGTTTTTTAAACCACCGAAACAAAAAATCATTATTTTTTTATGCTTGCCGTGTACCCTTTGACCAAACACTCAGATTTGAACTTACTTTAGCCACAATCCCAAAGGCTTGGCGGTTTAACTCCGGGCCTGCTTTTAGGATATAAAGTGAATCAGGTTTTGATTTTTTAAACCACCAAAACAAAAAAAACATCATTTTTTGCATCTTTGTCGTTGTACCTTTTGACCAAAAGTTCAGATTTGAACTTACTTTAGCCACATCCCTCTGGCTTGGCAGTTTAACCCCAACCCGGGGACTATCTTCATGATATAAAGTGAAATAAGCTTTGGTCTTTTAAAACACGAGAACAAAAAATTTTTCACTTTTTTGTTTGCTTGCCCCTCTACCCTTTGGTCAAATGTTCAGCATTGAACTTACTTTTGCCAAAACCCATAGTCTTGGCAGTTTAACCCCGTGACTGTCTTCATGATATAAAGTGAAACAAGCTTCGGTTTTTTAAAACGCTGAAACAAAAAATTTAACTTTTTTTCTTGCTTATCGGTGTACCTTTTGGCCAACTGCTCAGCTTTGAACTTACTTTTGCCAAAACCCACAGGACTGACAATTTAACCCCAGAACTGTTTTCATGATATAAAGTGAAATAAGCTATGGACTTTTAAAACACTGAATCAAAAAATTTATCATTTTTTTGCAGAACATTTTAACAGGGCAGACGAAAAACATCCAAATTACCAAACGTTATCAGCGGTCTGTGAGATTGGCGGTATTAAGAACTGCACTTATATTCGGTATCATGAAGTAAACATGACTCAGTTTTTCCGGTTACACCCTCCAAATTTTTTTACAAAGCAGTGAATATCTGCAAGAAATTATGAAAGCGGAAACAAAAGGGCGTATACTTAGAACAACATAGAATGGAGGTGTTTATTATGGCAAAATTACAAGGAAAAACTGTACTTATCACCGGCGGATCGCGGGGTCTTGGTGCGGCAATGGCCATTACGTTTGCAGAAGCAGGTGCAGAAAATTTGATTCTAGGTGATGTGTTGCTGGAAGAATCAAAAGAGATTGCCAGAAAGATTAAAGAACAATTCGGAACAAACGTCCTTCCGATTCAGCTTGACGTAAGCTTGGAAGAAGATTGGGGAGATGTGATGGAAACAATCCGGAGAACTTTCGGAAAGCTCGACATTCTAGTCAATAATGCTGGCATCAATAAGCGGGCCAAGTTTGCCGATTGTGAGCTTGAAGATTGGAACAGGGTCATTGCCGTTAACCAAACGGGTGTCTTTTTAGGCATGAAGCACGCCTGCCAGCTGTTGAAGGAGCAGCCGAAAAGCGCAATTGTGAACGTGTCTTCGATTGCCGGCCTGACCGGTTATTTTGCTGTGCCTTACACTGCAAGCAAATGGGCAATCCGTGGGATGACAAAAGCTGCCGCAATGGAATTCAGTGATTGGGGCATCCGCGTTAACTCTGTCCATCCGGGATTTGTTTACACGCCGCTGACGCAAGCTGCAAGCAAAATGGTGGATGCTTTCAATGAAATCACAGCCCTTGAGCGTCCGGGCGAACCTGAAGAGATCGCCAAAGCCGTTGCCTTCCTGGCTTCTGATGACGCTTCCTACATCACCGGCGCCGAACTGGCAGTGGACGGGGGAATGACAGCAGGAGGCGGTCCAAGACATGTCGTAAAAAATTTGAACTTGCTTTAGCCCCACTGGCCTGGCAGTTTAACCCCGGAACTGTCTTCATGATATAAAGTGAAACTAGCTTCGGTTTTTTAAAACACTGAAACAAAAAATTTTCATTTTTTTGTTTGCTTGACGTGTATCTTTTGGCCAACCGCTCAGATTTGAACTTACATTTGCCAAAACCCACAGGCCTGGTGGTTTAACCTCAGGACTGTCTTCATAATATAAAGTGAAATAAGCTTTGGACTTTTAAAACACTGAAACAAAAAAATTTTTCATTTTTTCACGCCTGTCGTTGTAGCCCCTGACCGAATGTTCAGCTTTGAACTTACTTTTGCCAAAACCCACAGGCTTGACGGTTAACCCCGGACCTGTCTTCATAATATAAAGTGAAGTAAGCTTCGGATTTTTAAAACACTAAAACAAAAAATTATCATTTTTTTGTTTGCTCGCCGTGTACCTTTTAGCAACGCTTAGATTTAAACTTACTTTAGCCAAAACCAACAGGCCTGTTGGTTTAACCCCGGGCCTGTTTTTAGAATATAAAGTGAAACAGGTTTCGGTTTTTTAAACCAACAAAACAAAAAAATTTATCATTTTGTTACGCCTCTTTTTAAGGTCTTGCAGGTACAATATGCCTTATTTTTTCAGTGTGGGAACGATGCCATCCTGCATAAGCTTTCCTGATTGTGATTTTGGCATCTTCCAGTATAGATCCAACTGTATTGCAGTTTTTCTCAGGGAAGGGAAGATGTTGTCCTAATAAAAGATTCATGGATATAGCCGCTCGGATCTGGTTCAAGGGCGGTTCGATCTTTAAAAATCCTGATAAAAAAAGGAAAAACGGTTTTGGTTCACCTAATAATTCTCAAGTTCTTCATCCAAGTCTTTTTTTAGTCTTTCTGTATCTACTACGACTGAATCAACGTTATTCCAAAATATGGATGGCTTAATACCGTCTGATTTCATCCCAGGTAACCATTCGTTCATAAATTCATAAAGGTCAATTTTTTTTGCATGGTACTCTTTCCATTCTTCTACTGCACATTTTTGTGCAAATTCTTTTTTCGGCCAAAAATTTACAAGCGGACATCCGTTATCATCCTTAGACATCGCCCAACCATCGTGGTATAGTCCCCAAACTTCTTCATAATCAACACTCTTTTTAATAAAATATTCATATCTTTTAAACGCTTGGAGTGTCAAAACTGCTTCAACTTCTTTTGAATTCATAGATTCCACTCCTTGTTAATTTTCAGCTTTTTCCATATCCGTCATGCTTATGCTGTGTTCGGTGATCATTCGATCAAACAATTTCAAGAGCCATGGGGGAAATGATCCGTGAAAAAAAAGCCATAACAATTTTAGCCATGGAAGAATGATGGCGCGCTTTTAACCCTTCGACCTTGTTTATGCACTTTCATCGTTTGGGTTCATTTTCTTATTTATGGCGTCCATCCCAAATTCATTCAGGACTTTCTTAAATTTGTCCAGTGAGCTGGAATAATTTGTGTTAACCAGTATCGAAAAATTCTCTCTAATTAACCGGGCCCCGTATTGTTTACTTCCGCTCATGTAAATCGCAATCCCTTTTATAAAAGACAATTCAATCACATCGAACATGACACTTTTTGGTGTATGGCTATTTAATACTTGATTGCAGAGCAATAATGATTTTTGAAAGTCCCTGTTTTTTAAGAAGTAAAATGCTAGGGCCGAAATAAATGACGTAAAAATTTGATAGCCAGTCTCCATCTCTTTATATTTTTCAATGGAACGAAAAATACCGTTGCTGATTCTTTCAACGAATTGCTTAACAAGGAAAAATAAAATGTATTTCAGCAGGGTCAATTCATATGTACACCAATCATCAACTTTTAAGAGATATTCTTTAACGGGTTTAATGATTTCACTGATTTCTTCATTCTTATCTTCCATTCTTAATATATGGGCTTTGCAAATACAAAAATAATGATGATACATAAAGTCATTTGAGATGAGATATTTTTCATAAATCTTTTCTTTCAGCGTTTTAAGCGTATTTACATCATTAGTGTTTAATGCTTCCTGCACATCCCGGATCACTTTCCATGAACAGTTATGCGAATAATTGTTAGAAATATATAAAAACTCCTCAATGGGGACATCAGTATATCTAAAATGTTGATCACGTCTTTAAAGGTTGGCTCAGAATTTCCTCTTTTGATTCTGGATAACTGTGATTGGGACAATAATATCCTTTTTTCAAAAAAAGATTGAGAAATTCCTTTTCCTCAGCTCTGAGGAGTAAAAATTTTTCGTGATAATTTAACTATTCCCCCCCAAAAATGCGGCTAAATATGTAATAATTTAAATAATTAGAGCTTGCTGGACGAATATTTTGGCATGGCTTAGTGACAAGTCGAATACAAGCTAAAATTTG